>ERZ1046148.1594-NODE-1594-length-11125-cov-4.774435_pt1 | contig 11125 bp, 9 predicted proteins | sample MGYA00383090_ERZ1046148 | MGnify/ENA primary metagenome ERZ1046148 (study PRJEB29581, sample SAMEA5548360) | metagenome | biome: marine; feature: coastal; material: water | depth 25 m | study: Short-term variability in the microbial, nano- and picoplankton...
GGTCTAGCTTAATAAGTATTTCTAGAAAAACAGCAACAGCATTGAGTAAAATATCTGTATCTATTGCACTGTCAGAAGGTTTGCAGGCACACGCACTTGCTGCAAAATATAGAGACAAATAATTTACCTAGATTTATAGTCCATTTTTGAAACTAAAACATTCACTTTCATAATGTTTTTATTTCTTTGAATATACATTGATAAATTTTGTCCGGGCCTAACCATTCCAATTATTTTTTGAATTTCTTTGATTTCAGTTACAGAAATGTTATTTACTTTTTTAATAATATCATTTGCCCTGATACCGGCTTTGTCAGCTGGGCTGTTAGAAACAACACCATTAACCAATATACCTATGCCTCTATAATTAGGTTCAGCTGATATTCCTACATAGCCTCTAATAACTTCACCATTTTCGATTATTTCACTTATAACATTCTTTGCAATATCTATTGGTATCGCAAACCCTATACCATCAGCACCTCCAGAAATGGAAATTATAGCAGTATTTATTCCAATTAATTCACCATTTGAGTTAACTAATGCTCCTCCTGAATTGCCAGGATTAATAGCTGCATCTGTCTGGACATATCTTTGATAAGCATATGCATTAGGTGTAACTTCTTTGTCAGTTGCAGAAATAATACCCAACGTTATTGTTTGACCAACACCTAGCGGGTTACCTATTGCTAAAGCAATATCTCCAATGTTTATATTTTCAATCTTACCTAGCGTGATTGGAATGGTACTTTTATTAATTTTTAATATTGCTAGATCAGTCAGTGGATCAATGCCTATAATGGCAGTTCCATATTCATTACCATTATAATCTCTAATTAAAATTTCATCTGAGCCTGCAATTACATGAAAATTAGTAATTACATGACCTTGATTACTAACGATAACACCCGAACCCTGACCGGAAGGTGAGTACTCTTTTTTTATAAGCGCTTTTTTTCTAGGGTCTATGAAATATACGTTATTACTGGTCGTAGATTTTCTAGTATAAATTGAGACTACAGATTTATTAACTTTCTTGAAAACATCAGCATAGCTATGAGCCTTATTTTGTAATGGTTTGGTACTAGATTCTTTGATTTGAACGCGATTGCCAAACATATATGGACTAATCATATATATGATAACTGCAGTTATTATCCCTACAATTATATACCCACGTATTTCTCTCATTTACTAATTTACCTCTTAAAAATTAAGATATTAAATAATTAATAACTATATTATATATTACTATAAGACACATCATTAAATATATGATAGGATATACGCGATTAAGAAATACCAACTTTTTTGTAATACAGATGAGCGACTCAAATAAACCATCAAACAGAAGGAAATTTCTGACTAACTTGACCCAAGTAATGGCTGGAGTCGGAGGAGTATTCGCTGTAATCCCATTTTTATCTACAATGTCTCCGAGCGAAAAAGCAAAGGCTGCAGGTGCCCCCATAGAAATAGACGTATCAGCATTAAGACCTGGATCTTATAAAGTTGTTGAATGGAGAGGTAAGCCAGTATGGGTTGTAAGAAGAACCGAAGAAATGATCAAAAATACTCTTGAAGATGATAAAGTTTTAAGTGACCCAAAATCTCTTGAAGAACATCAGCCAATTTACACAAAAAATAAGTATAGATCTATTAATCCAGAATTTTTAGTTTTGGTAGGTGTATGCACTCATCTAGGTTGTTCTCCTTTATATAAACCAAATGCCAAATCTGCGGAGTTAGGCTTGGATTGGAATGGAGGTTTCTTTTGTCCTTGTCATGGTTCGAAATTTGATTTATCTGGCAGAGTTCACAAAGCTATGCCAGCACCTTCGAATTTAGAAGTCCCGCCATATTATTTTGCATCAGATAACAAAATAATTGTTGGTGAAGATGGAGAAAAAAGCTAATGAGTAAGTTTATGGCATGGATTGACGAAAGATTACCTGTAAGTAATTTTGTTAAAAATCATTTATCGCAATATTATGCTCCAAAAAACTTTAATTTCTTTTATTATTTTGGTGCTCTAGCTATTTTCATATTCATTCTTCAAATTGTTACTGGGATTTTTTTAACTATCAATTATAAACCTGACGCAGCCTCTGCATTTGCCTCTGTAGAATATATAATGAGAGATGTAGAATGGGGCTGGCTCATTAGATACTTGCATTCAACTGGGGCATCATTCTTTTTTGTAGTTATTTATCTTCATATGTTTAGAGCCATGCTGTATGGTTCATACAAAAACCCTAGAGAGCTTTTATGGCTCTTTGGAATGCTTATTTTTGTGCTTTTAATGGCAGAAGCTTTTATGGGCTATTTATTGCCGTGGGGTCAAATGTCATATTGGGGAGCTCAAGTAATTATATCTTTATTTGGTGCAATTCCATATGTTGGAGAATCTTTAGCATTATGGATTAGAGGAGACTTTGTAATTTCAGATGCTACTCTAAATAGATTTTTTGCGTTTCATGTAATTGCTCTCCCATTATTATTATTCGCTCTTATTTATTTACATTTAGCAGCTCTTCATACCAATGGGTCAAATAACCCTGACGGAATCGAGATTAAAAAGAATAAAGATACAAATGGAGTCCCGTTAGATGGAATTCCTTTTCATCCATATTATACAGTTAAAGATATATTTGGCTTATCTGTGTTTTTGCTTATTTTTACATTCGTAGTATTTTTTATGCCAGAACTAGGAGGTTATTTCCTAGAGAAAGATAATTTTGTGCCAGCCGATCCTCTGAAAACTCCTGAGCATATAGTACCTGTATGGTATTTCACACCTTTTTATGCAATTCTCCGTGCTATTCCTGATAAAGTTGGAGGAGTTCTTGCAATGGGTGCCGCAATCTTTGTTCTATTTATTCTGCCTTGGATTGATAGGTGTTCAGTAAAATCTATAAGATACCGAGGTATGTCATACAAAGTACTTTTAATGCTTTTCGTAATCAGTTTTTTTGGTTTAGGATATATTGGAATGAATCCTGCTACTCCCGTATTAACTTGGATTGGGCGACTATTCACATTCATTTATTTTGGGTTTTTTGTAGCTCTATACTTTACAAGTGCGAATGAAAAAACTAAAGAGCCACCAGAAAGAGTTACAATGCATGATTAGAATATTTATAGGCATGCTTTTGATTTTTACATCTGCTGTCACTTTCGCGGCAACAGGTTCCATTCCATTGAAACCTGTACTAATAGACTTAAATAATAAGGCCTCTCTTCAAAGAGGTGCTCAAATCTATGTTAATAACTGTCTTGGTTGTCATACTTTAAAATATCAGCGCTATGTTAAATTTATTGATCATCTTTCACTCTCTAAAGAAACAATTGAAAATAATTTAATATTTACCACAGGTAAGAATGGCGAACCCACAAAAATCGGATCTCTGATGTTAAATGCAGTAAACCCTGATTCAGCTAAAGAAGCGTTCGGTGTTATGCCGCCGGATTTAACATTAATTGCTAGATCAAGAGGAACAGAATGGCTTTATACATTCCTAACATCTTTCTATAAAGATGACACAAGACCTCTAGGTGTTAATAATGCATTATATCCTAATGTTGGTATGCCTCATGTTTTATCATGGATGGAAGGCTTGAAAAAGCCAGTTAACCTAGAAAAAGATCAATATCAATATATCATTAAAGGCACCATGACAGATAAGGAATATCAAAAATCGATGACTGATTTAGTCAATTTCCTCGCTTATGTGTCTGAACCTGCTCAATTAGACCGATATAGAATTGGTTTTTGGGTTATACTCTTCCTAGCAATTTTTTCATTCTTAGCATTTTTGCTAAAGATTGAATACTGGAAGGACGTAAAATAATTTATGACATCATTAGCAAACAGAAGATCCGCAATACTATTATTCTCTTTACCCGACTGTTTACATAGTCATAGGACAAGACTCGTTATTAAAGAAAAAGAAATATCTGCAGAACTGCACGAAGTCGATATTTCAAATATTTCCGAAGAAATTAAATTTATAAGCCCATATGATGATTTCCCTACGCTTGTCGACAGAGATCTCGTATTACAAAATTCTCGAGTAATCATTGAATACTTAGATGAAAGATTTCCTCATCCTCCGTTATTACCTGTTGATCCGGTCGCTAGAGCAAAATTTAGATTGGCATTAGATAGAATAGAGCATACCTGGTATCCAGAGTTTGATAAAGCATATAAAAACGGCGGACTGGAAGATGCTTTTAAGGATAAAATAAAATCCTATTTTTTAGAAATTATACCTCTGATTACAGATAGTTTTTTTATGAGTGATGACTTTGGTTTAGTCGACTGTAGTTTAGCACCATTATTATGGAGAATTAAATCCCTTGGCGTTGAAATAACTGAAAACAAGAAAATTATCGATGACTATTCTGATCGTATATTCAACCGCGAATCTTTTCAGGCAAGCTTGACTGAAACTGAAAGAGATATGTAATCATCTGTTTTGGCAGTATTTATCAATACACTCGCAAATAGAATGAATAACTATTAATGTCATCTCTTGAATTCTACTAGTTCTATTACTGGGTACTATAATACTTATATCATCAGGCCCAATCAAATCTTTAGCTTTACCTCCAGTACCGCCAGTAACTAACAAAACTTTGATATTCTTCCTTTTTGCAGCATAAATAGCTTCTATAATATTTTTAGAATTACCACTAGTTGTAAAAGCCATCAGAATATCTTTTTCATTGCCTATTGCATTTATCTGTTTAGAAAAGATATATTCATAACCATAGTCATTACCTATAGATGTAATAGTAGTGGTATCAGAATTTAGAGAAATTGCTGGCATTTCCTTCCTCTCTATTTCAAATCGATTAACGAACTCTGAGGCGATATGTTGTGCATCACCAGAAGACCCACCATTCCCACAAGACATTAATTTTCCTGAGCCATTAATCATTTTAATGAGGCAGTTTACCGCGGAGTCAATAGAAGGTGATATTTTGTCAACTGATAACAAGTTGATTTTTTGATTTTCAATAAAATTACTTTTAATTATTTCTATATTTTTCATAATTTTACCATTGGACTTTGATTATACTACAATATAACCTAGCAAGAATAAACACAATATATTTTCTGAATTATGCTAGGTACCCTCTATATAGTTGCAACACCAATTGGTAACCTCCAAGACATGACATTTCGTGCTGTAGAGGTACTAAAGAATTCTGATTATGTTTTAGCAGAAAGCTCTGCTAGGACATCAAAATTATTAAGTGAATATAATATTAATAAGAGAATCGTCACATTTAATAAGGATAATGAAAAAAGAAAAAGAAGTTCAATCTTACAAGATTTATCAGAAGGGATGAGTATATCTCTTGTATCTGATGCTGGCACACCATCATTATCTGATCCTGGTTTTGAGCTAGTAAAAGAAATAGGTTCATCATTTAAAGTTATACCTATTCCTGGAGCGAGTTCTTTAACAACAGCGCTATCAGTATCTAAAATACCTATTAATAATTTTATGTTTTTAGGATTTTTATCAAAAAAATCTTCAGAGAGAAAGATGCAGCTATTAAAGATCAAGACATTTTCAATGCCTGGAATAATATTTGAGAGCAAACACAGGGTTATTTCAGTATTATCTGATATCACTGATATTCTCGGTGGTGACACAAATATTGGAATAATGAGAGAGTTAACCAAGATCCATGAAGAGATATTATTTGGTACAGCAAGTGAATTAACAACAAAATTTTCTAGAGAACCATTGACCGGTGAAATAACTATGATAATTGGGACAAGTGCTATCAAACAAATAAATATAGAAACAATGGAAAAAAAAATATCAGAGTTATCTAAAAAATACTCTGCTAGCGAGGTTGTCAATATAATCCGATTGTTCAATGATATAAATAAAAAAGAATTGTATAAATATGTATTAAATATTAGACAGGGAGGCTAGTCTCACGTATTATTTAGTTTTAGATGCAAACTAAAAAAAAACAAATAAAGATGACTCCGAGAGAGCCATCTTTTTTTTTAACATACATAGATAACCTTGAATACTTCTGAAGCAATACTTTTATTAGAAGATGGTAGTACCTTTAGCGGCCATTCCATTGGAGCCGAGGGATTTTCTGTTGGCGAAGTTGTATTCAATACCTCCATGACGGGATATCAGGAGATTCTTACTGATCCTTCGTATGATAGCCAAATTATTACTTTCACTAATCCTCATATAGGAAATACTGGTGTGAATAACGAGGATATGGAATCACTTAAAGTTCATGCATCTGGGGCAATCTTCAGAGATAGTGAAATTCTATCTAACAGTTGGCGTAAAAATGACACACTTCAAAATTTCTTAAAGCATCAAAATATTGTTGCGATATGTGGGATTGATACAAGAAAGTTAACAAAGATTCTCAGAACGAAAGGATCACAGCATGGTTGCATAATGTCTGGTAAAATTGATTTAAAAGCAGCAAAAGAGAAAATTAAAAGCTTTGATGGTCTGCTCGGGGCAGATCTTGCAAAAAAAGTAACCACCAAGAGTGTGTATAGCTGGGACAAAGGGTTAACTGATATATATCAAGAAAACAATGAGCAAAGTGAAAAGTCATCGTTCAAAGTTATTGCTTATGATTTTGGGATAAAACAGAATATTCTTAGAATTTTAAAAGATCTTGGTTGTGATTTGACTGTTGTACCTGCGGATTATAACGTTGATGAGATTTTAAAGATGAATCCTGACGGGGTATTTCTATCAAATGGCCCCGGTGATCCGAAGGCTTGTGAATATGCTATTGATAATATCAAGACTTTGTTTGATAAAAAAATTCCATTATTTGGCATATGCTTAGGATTTCAGTTATTAGCATTAGCATCTGGCAGTAAAACAATTAAGATGAAATTTGGTCATCATGGCGCTAATCATCCAGTAATGGATTTGGCAACTAAAAAAGTTTTTATTACCAGCCAGAACCATGGTTTTATGATTGATGACAAGAATCTTTCTGATAATGTTGTACCAACACATATTTCTCTATTTGATAATTCTCTTCAAGGATTTGAAGTTAAAGAAAAATACGCTTTTGGTTTTCAAGGACATCCTGAGGCTAGTCCTGGACCACAAGATATTAATTTAATTTTTGAAAAGTTTATTTTATCTATGTCTAAGAGGAAAAATGCCAGCAAATAAAAAAATTAAAAGTGTTTTAATCATAGGCGCAGGCCCAATAGTAATAGGACAAGCCTGCGAGTTCGATTATTCTGGTGTCCAAGCATGTAGAGCTTTAAGAGAAGAAGGGATAAGGGTTATTCTTGTTAATTCTAACCCAGCTACAATAATGACTGATCCAGACATGGCAGATAAAGTTTATATTGAGCCAATACATTGGCGAAATATAGAAAAAATTATTATTAAGGAAAAACCAGATGCAATTCTTCCAACCATGGGGGGACAAACTGCTCTTAATACAACACTTGATTTAAATAGACATAAAATCTTAGAAAAATATAATGTAGAAATAATTGGCGCTAGTGTTGATTCAATTGACATGGCAGAAGATAGAGAGTTATTTAAAAATGCAATGTCTGAAATTGGACTAGAGACGGCAACAGCTTATATTGCTCATGATTATGAGGAGGCTCTCATACATCAGAAAAAAATAGGTTTTCCAGTCTTAATAAGACCATCTTTTACCCTGGGGGGATCTGGTGGAGGGATTGCTTATAATGTACAAGATTTTGAAACGATTGTAAAAAGAGGAGTAGATTTATCTCCTACAAGCGAGGTGTTGATTGAAGAGTCAGTTATTGGATGGAAAGAGTTTGAGATGGAGGTGGTCAGAGATCGAAATGATAACTGTATTATTATTTGTTCTATTGAGAATATTGATCCTATGGGGGTACATACAGGAGATTCTATAACTGTTGCTCCAGCACAAACATTAACAGATAAAGAATATCAAACATTAAGAAATGCATCCATACAGGTGCTCAGAAAAATAGGGGTTGACACTGGTGGATCAAATGTACAATTTGCTATTTCACCAAAAGACGGAAGAGTACTCGTCATAGAAATGAATCCAAGAGTATCTAGATCCTCAGCGTTAGCATCAAAAGCCACTGGTTTTCCTATTGCTAAAATTGCAGCAAAACTCGCTATTGGATATACTTTGGACGAACTAAGAAATGAAATTACAGGCAACGTTATTCCTGCATCATTTGAACCAAGCGTTGATTATGTTGTTACAAAGATCCCAAGGTTTGCTTTTGAAAAATTTAAAGAAGCAGATAATAAGTTAACTACTCAAATGAAATCAGTTGGTGAAGTAATGGCTATAGGAAGAAATTTTCAAGAATCTTTTCAGAAAGCTCTTCGTGGTCTTGAGATAGGTATTGATGGGTTAAAAGAGATGAGTTTGCCTAGTGAAGAGAATAGTGACTTTTTGAAAAACGAGCTAAGATCTCCAACTCCTGAGAGAATATTATATGTTTCTGAAGCATTTAGGCAAAATTATTCCCTATCCGATGTGCATAATTTAACTAGTATTGATTTGTGGTTTTTGTCTCAAATAGAAGACTTGGTGAAGGAAGAAAAGAATTTAAAATGTAAGGATATAGGTTATCTAACTCAAGCCTCCCTGATGAGTCTTAAGAAAAAAGGGTTTTCTGATTCATTTATTGCTAGATGTGTAGATTGTATGGAAATCGATATAAAAAACTTACGATTAAAATATAATATTAAACCTGTATTCAAAAGAGTAGACGCTTGTGCTGCAGAATTTGAAGCTACCACCGCATATATGTATTCCTCTTATGATGAAGAATGTGAATCAAACCCAACTGATAATAAAAAAATAATGATTCTTGGTGGAGGACCTAACAGGATTGGGCAAGGCATAGAATTTGATTACTGTTGTGTTCATGCATCTCTTGCGTTAAGAGAAGAAGGTTATGAGACTATTATGGTAAATTGTAATCCTGAAACTGTCTCTACTGATTTTGATATTTCCGATCGATTATATTTTGAACCTTTAACTCTGGAAGATGTTATGTCTATCATCGATATAGAAAATCCTCATGGTGTTATCGTACAGTATGGAGGACAAACTCCTCTGAAATTAGCAAAACAATTGAAAGCTAATAAAGTAAATATTATCGGAACTTCACCGGAAGCTATTGATGTAGCTGAAGATCGTGAAAAGTTTAAAGATTTGGTTGAAAAACTAGGTCTAAAGCAACCTAGAAATGCTATTGCTTCTGATACTGATCAAGCAATGAAAGCTGCTAATGAAATAGGTTACCCGTTAGTCGTAAGGCCATCTTATGTTCTAGGTGGTAGAGCTATGGAGATAGTAACAACAGATGAAGACTTGAAGAGGTATATGGATGAAGCTGTTTTAGTTTCAAATGATTCGCCCGTACTTTTAGATAGATTTTTAAATGATGCAATTGAAGTGGATATAGATTTAATTTGCGACGGTAAAGATGTATTTATAGGAGCAATTATGGAGCATATAGAAGAAGCAGGAATTCATTCTGGTGACTCTGGATGCTCTATACCTCCATATACTTTGTCTGATAGTATTTTGATGCGACTTAGAAAGCAAGTTAGACAATTAGCGTTAGAATTAAATGTAATTGGCTTAATGAATACTCAATTTGCAATTAAAGAGAATGAAATTTTTCTTTTGGAGGTAAATCCACGTGCATCTCGAACAGCCCCTTTTGTATCTAAAGCAATTGGTATACAACTTGCAAAAATTGGAGCAATTGTAATGGCTGGGAAAAGTCTGAAAGATCTTAAGTTAACTCAAGAAGTTGTACCAAACTATTTTTCTGTCAAAGAGGCAGTGCTACCATTTTCTAAGTTTCCAGAAGTAGATGTACTGTTAGGTCCTGAAATGAAATCAACTGGTGAAGTGATGGGAATTGGAAAAAGTTTTGGAGAAGCTTATTTCAAAGCTCAAAGAGCCGCAGGAGTAATCTTACCTAAGACAGGGAATGTTTTTCTTAGCGTGAGAGATAAAGATAAGTCTGCTATATGTAGTATTGCAAAAGATTTAATTGATATAGGTTTCAACCTTTATGCGACAAGAGGAACTCAAAAATATTTAGAAGAAAAAAATATTGGGTGCAATAAAGTTAATAAAGTTAAAGAAGGACAGCCTCATATAGTTGACATGATCAAAAATGGAGAGGTTCATTTGATTATCAATACAACAGAAGGTGCAAGATCAATTAAAGATTCTTTTTCAATAAGAAAGGAAGCTAATAATAATAATGTTTGCTTAACAACTACAATATCTGGCGCAAAAGCTTTCTGTAAGGCTATTTTATTTATTGATAACTTTGATGCAACTGATATACAGTCTAGACATGATACTATTAATTGATTACCTGTCTAATTGATTAAAGTTTTTGATATTTATCAAACCTTCGCTTTTGGCAACAACACAGGTTATACAAGTATCTCCAGTAACATTTACACTTGTCCGCATCATGTCAAGGAGTCTATCAACTCCTAATAATAATGTAATACCTTCGAGAGGAATCCCTAGTTCAGTTAGTATAAGAGATAACATAATGATACCAGCGCTAGGAATTCCAGCAGTCCCAACTGATGCAATTGTTGCGGTCAGTATTATGGTTATCATGTCACTAAATGCCAAATTTATACCATAATATGATGCTAAAAAGTATGCCGCACAGCCTTGCATGATTGCTGTACCATCCATATTGATTGTTGCGCCAAGCGGTATAGAAAATGAGGCAAAAGATTTGTCCACCCCATACTTTTGGACAACAGTGTTTAATGTATAAGGTATAGATGCATTGCTACTAGAGGTACTGAATGTGAAAATTATCAGAGCTTTTAGTTTTGTATAGAACGAATATATGCTTAAGTTTGAAAAAAGTCTCAGTAATATTGAATATGTCAAAATAAAATGAGTGATTAAGACAAAAACCACAACTAAGAAATATTTAATCAAAGGAATAAAAACCTCGACTCCTTCAGTTGCAAATGTTTTAGCTAATAATGCAAACACAGCTATTGGGGTTAATTGTATTATTATCATAACCATTTTATTAAAGACTTTATTTAAGCTATCAATCAATACA
>ERZ1046148.1596-NODE-1596-length-11121-cov-6.730255_pt1 | contig 11121 bp, 7 predicted proteins | sample MGYA00383090_ERZ1046148 | MGnify/ENA primary metagenome ERZ1046148 (study PRJEB29581, sample SAMEA5548360) | metagenome | biome: marine; feature: coastal; material: water | depth 25 m | study: Short-term variability in the microbial, nano- and picoplankton...
AATGGCTGTAAAATATCTAAGTGGTAATCGAGTAACTGCACTATCAACAGATTTGATAACTGCTACTACAACACCATTATCATATACAGCAGAAAATGGAACAAGCTATGTTAGATACACAGCAGCAGGACTTTTTGGTGAACTGATACAAACAGGTAATAATTTAATTGGTGAAAAAATCAACAGTGTGACATTGAAAGCATCAAGACATAATTCAGGTACAGGTGGTACAGTTTTAGTAGGTGTATTTGATAACTCATCAGACGATTCACCTGTGCATACATTTTGGACAGGTAATGCAACTGATTTACCACTTCCAAGTCCAAATACACCAGTAGATGAGATAGTATTTGGTAAAGGTGGAACAATAGGTGGTACACATACTTCAACAGATTCTCCTACACTAGCAGCAGGTCATGTTATTGGAATAAAAAAATTAACAGATTCTTCTAGTTCAAGTGATGATTATGTTTATTACCGAAAAACAAGTGCAACCACTGATTCAACAAGTAAGTTGATTGAATATCAAAGTTCTTGGAGTTCATCAGATAATGGTACTATGTATTTAATTTGTAAAGGTGGTGGTACTAATAGACTAGGAACAACAGATGCAACAACTTCAATAGATGATGATTTTAGTGATTATAATTTTACATCTGTTCCTTCAAGTGGTCAAATTTCAGGTTGGGGTGTTTCAAGTGGAGTTATGAATTGGATAGCTTCAAGGCAAAGCACATCACAAGGTGAATATATTGCATTACCTTCTACAATCACAGGTGACTTTCTTATGAGATTTAAATTGGTAATATCAAGTATAAGTTATAATACAACAGAAAAATATAGTTATTTTGGTTTAACAAATTCTAACTCATGTGATAGTAGAACAGATCAAAATACTGCTGGTATGTATTTCCATAATTATTCATTAACCGATAGTAAATACCAGCCAATGTATGAAACAAACACTGGTTTGTTTTCACAGTCAGCAAGTCCATCCTCGACTGATATAGGAGATGGAAGTAGCACAAGATATATTGAAATAAGTAAATCTGGTGATACACTTACATTAAAATTATTTCCAAATAATACATATAGTGGAACAGCAGATGATACTGCAACATCAACAGGTGGTTCTGCAACTGATTCATATACTCACTTTGTTATGGCTGGTATGCGACATCCAAGTTCAACAGGTGGAGGTAATATTTCAGGTACGATTGATGATTTGGTAATTTACAGTGGTATATCATCAGGGTCAGCAATTTCAACAGATAATGCAGTTACAGTTCCTAATGGTTCAGTTGCAGAAGAGACTGATACTGGTAAACATAAGATGTGGAATTCAACTACGAGTGCATGGGTTGAAGTAGGTTAGGTAAACCACTTGGCTAAAGTAAGTCAGGTCTTCCAAGACGAATTTCAAAGTAATGCTTTTCAAAAAGCATGGGGTGATATAACATATGACAGGGGTATATTCCAGCCAAATGTGTTTGATGTATTACAGGCAATAGTAAAATTAGTTAATGAGTCTTATGGTATAACAGAATCAAGAGAAACCGTCAGAGTGTTAGTAAAAGCACTAACAGAGGAAATGGGAATAGAATCCTTTAGAATTAGAACTAGAGCATTAATACATTTTGTCACAGAATCATTAGGATATACCGAAAGTTCCAAATTTACTAGAACCATACTTAAAGCATTTGAAGAACAAATGGGAACTACTGAGGGATATGAAAGATTAAGAGCAATTATTAGTATGCTTGAAGAAGATGTTGGTCTTACAGAAACAAAATTAAGTTCAAGGGTATTACAAAAATTCCATGAATCAACCGTAGGTATAACTCAGTCATTTACAAAGAAATGGGTAAGAGTATTTACTGAAACTGTAAAAGTTATAATACCACAAACATTCCAAACATTGTTCCAAAACAATGTATTTCATTTTGTAACAGAAGCAGTTACAACACTTGGAAAGATACGAACAGATAATTCAACCATAGGTGTTACTCAAGATGAATTAAGAGTAAGAGTTCTACAAAGATTCCACAAGTCAACTGTGGGAGTGGAATCCTTTAGAATTAGAGCAAAAGACTTTGTAAGATTTGTAGATGATACTATTGGTATCACTTCTAGTTTAGAAACAGCTTCGGTGATATTTAAAGCACTTGAAGAATCTATTGGAATACAGTCGTTTAGAAAGAGAGCAAGAGTATTATTAAAATTCATAACAGAAACAATAGGTAGTACGGAAGGATATAATTGGACAAGAGTTCTTAACAGATTTAACACATCTACAATTGGTGTTACAGAAGCTCGACAAGTGGTTTTAGGATTTATTGTAGCCTTTACTGAAACTGTTGGTGTGGCTTCATTTAGAACTAGATCAAAAGTTCTATTAAAGTTCATTGATGAAACTATTGGAAACACAGAAGGATTTATCAAGCTATGGGCAAGATTCTTTGCAGAAAGTGTAGGTATAACCACCTCATTCGAAACTTCAAAAGTAATACAAAAATTCATTTCTACAACTGTTGGTATAGAGTCATTTAGACGTAGAGTAAGAGTAATTAATAAATTCATAGAGGAAAGTATAGGAAACACAGAAGATAAATTTAGAACAGCAGTTTATCAAAGATTCCATGAAACTACAGTAGGAATAACTCAAAGTGAGTTGAGAGTAAGAGTATTACAGATGTTCCATGAATCAACCGTAGGAATACAGTCGTTTAGAAAAAGAGTTAGAACATTAATACACTTTGTTAGTGAAACCGTTAATGTAGTAAAGAAAAACCCTCTTTTCCAAAGAAATACATTCCAAGGTCAAATATTCTTTAAAGGACATGAAACTACAAGAACATTGGGATTATTTGAATACTTTACAGAAAGTATTGGTATTACAACTGATGCATTATTCTCAAGGGCTTTTCAAAAGTTCATTGAAACCACTATTGGAATTACAACTTCATTTAAGTCCTCAAGAGTCTTACAAAGATTCCTTGAAACCACAGTAGGTATTACATCAACACAACTGTTTGCAAGAACATTACAAATGTTCCATGAGTCCACAATAGGAATACAATCATTCAGAAAGAGAGTTAGAACATTAATACACTTTGTAACAAGCACAGTTGGTATAGCCACTTCTTCCAAGAAGGCACAAGACTTTAAACAATTCCATGAGTCAACTGTTGGTGTCACAGAAAACTTCTTCAAATTATGGACAAGAGTGTTTACAGAAACAATTGGTGTTACAACATCATTCTTGTTCGCAAGAACACTTCAAATGTTCCATGAATCAACTGTCGGAATACAATCATTCAGAAAGAGAGTTAGAACGATAATTAAATCTGTTATTGATAGTACAGTTGGTATTACTTCTTCACAAAAGTTCTCAAGAGTGTTAGGTGTATTGGCAACAAGCACAGTTGGTATAGCCACAGATTCAAAGAAAGCATTAGACTTTAAACAATTCCATCAGTCTAATATTGGTGTAACAACCAAACCAAAGTTTGCTAGAGTATTCCAAATATTCCATGAGTCAACAGTTGGTATTCAATCTTTCAGAATAAGAGCAAAGAATTTTGTTAAAAGAATTACAGAGGAAATGGGAATAACATCTTCAAGTATAACAATAAGAGGTAGGCTTAAATTTATATCAGAAACAATGAGGATTGGTGTAATAGACTTATTCCAAAGTATATTCCAAACTAGTATATTCCAAACAAAAGTTGAATTTATAACAACAATGGTAAAAGCAAGATTACATACATCAACTATTGGTATAAGTTCTTCCGAAGAAACCTCAAGAGTATTCCAAATATTCCACACATCAATAGTTGGAATAGAGTCATTCAGAAAGAGGGTTAGAACATTATTAAGAATTGTAGTAACTGAAACCATTGGAATCACGCATTTAGAAGTATCAAGCAGGGTTATACAAAGATTCAAAGAGTCAACCATTGGTATTACCGAATCAAAATTAAGAACAAGAGTATTACAAAGGTTCATAGCCAACACAATAGGTGTCACTCAAGACGAATTAAGATTAAGAATCTTACAAGTCTTTAATACTTCAACTGTCGGAATACAATCATTTAGGAAAAGAGTAAGAGCATTACAACACTTTGTTAATGAAAGTTTAGGTGTAACAGAAAACTTCTTCAAGTTATGGTCAAGAGTATTTGTTGAAACCGTTGGTATTACAACAACAACTCAGATTGCAAGAGTATTACAAAAGTTTACTACATCTACTATTGGAACTACTGAAATAAAGGAAAGAGTAAGGGTAATTGGTAAATTCATTGATGAATCTATCGGACTAACAGAATCAAAAGAAAGAATAAAGGCAATAATAAAACTAATAAATACTCAGATAGGTTTAACAGAATCATTAATCAGATTAGCTGTATTACAAAGATTCAACACATCTACCGTTGGTATTCAATCATTTAGAAGAAGAATTCGTGCATTACAACACTTTGTAAGTGAAAATCTTGGTATTACACATTCAGAAGAATGGACAAGAGTATTCAAGAAGATTCAAACTGAAACAGTTGGAATTACAACATTATTTGTATTCTCAAGAATAAGACAAATGTTTGTTTCTTCAACCATAGGAATTACAGAATCAAAAATATTTACAAGAGCAATTACCAAATTAATTACATCTACTGTTGGTGTGACAGAGGTAATGAAATCATTTAAGCATATCTCAGTATTAATTGGTGAAAATATTGGAATCACATTTAGTAGTATATTTGTTAGAGGAAGACAGATGTTTGTAAGTGAAAATATTGGAATACAGTCATTTAGAGAAAGAATATTTATAATTAAACAGTATATCAATGAAAGTATTGGTGTAACTCAAAATATATTCAAAGTTATGTATAACGTAGCCGTAGTTCAAACTCAGAACTTAGCAACATATTGGAATTCAGAGTCAGAATCTACGACAGATAGTTCACAATCCATAGGTACAGGTATTAGTAGTGAGAGTGAATCAACAAGTGATTCTTCACAAAATATAAGTAGTGGAGATACAGAAGAGAGTATTGAAGGTGGAAATTAGATGAGTATGAATATGGTAGGAAGATCAACGGAATTTAGAGTAAAAGCTGGTAGCTTAATCTCATTACAATTAACTATTACAGATGATGGTGGAACAGCTAAAAATCTCTCAGATGCAGTAAATTATAATACAGGTAAATGGAAAGTTTGGAAACCAAATGGCACACTTATTATAAATGGTAATATTACATTTTCAAACAGAGCAAATGGAGTTATTAGTTATACATTGGCAACATCAGATACAGTCATAGCAAATGCTGGAAATTGGTCAGGTGAAGTAGAATTAAAAGACAATAGTGGCAATATATCAGAACAAACGAAAACTTTTAACTTTGTAATTGAGGAGAGTTATTGATGGCAGATATAGTTAAAATTGCAAGTGGAACGTGTGAAATTTGTGAACATGGAATACATGATCATGAAAGCAGAGATGGATGTAGCGTTGAAGGTTGCGATTGCACAAACACAGTTGGATAAGTATTAGATACATATATATAATCAAGACATGAATATAATTCATGTTAAAGATTGAAGATGTTAATAACAAAGTATATTTTGAATTTAGACGTTCACAGCTAGATGCTATGAAAACTGAAAGGTTAGGTCAAATACACGTTTCAGATATTATTAAACCATGTATGAGAAATGTCATCTACAAAAAGGTACTACCTGAACAACGTGCTTCAACAGAAGATATGAAATCGTTGTATTTTGGTCAAATAGTTCACTCAAATTCACAGATTGCAAAAGACGAACATCATGAAAAATTTTTAGCATATGATTATGTTAGAGATGAACCATTAACATATGAAGAATCAAAAGCTATACCAGAAAATGATCCACGACAACTTGATATAATTTATGGAAGTATAGATGATTTAATAAAAGTAGGTGAAAAATGGGTTATTTGTGATAAAAAAACAACTGGATCAATAGATTATTTTAGTAGGGCAACATCAAAAGCAAGTGATTCTCATAGAGATCAGATTAATAGATATAGAGTTTTATTGAAAAAATGCTATGATATAGATGCAGAGTTTGGTTCTGTCATCTATATTTCTAATAGAGTAGAGAAAGATAAAAGAGATAAACCAGTGGTCATTTCTTTTAAATTAAGACCAATAGAAGAAACATTACTAGATATGATAGAAAAAGCAAATATCATTAAAAAATCAATGACAGAAGAATACTTACCTGAAAGAACCAAGTGTTTTCTCTGTGATGGTATGTGTCCATACGCTTCACTATGTTTTCAAGATAATAGAGAAAAATGGACAGATCAATAAAACACGTATCTCCTGAATGTAAGACACATAGTCACTTTAAATGTCCTAAAATTAGATTTTATTTACGATGTGAATGTTTATGTCACAAACTTGTCGGTGAATGACAAACTTTAAAAGCCAATAGATTAATTGTTATATAATGGATAAAGACGGTGATTTATTCAAAATTAAGCCTATTGGAGGTAAAAATATAGTTTCCGAAGATAGGCGTAAATTAGTAAGTCCTTTTAATTCTGCAAAACATTTCAAGGCAGCAAATTTACCAGCTTTATGTGATCAATGTGTTTATAGGTCAATAGCAGATGGGGGAAATGGTAAATGCCCAAAATATGAAGCTGGGGCTGTATGTGCAATCAGAGAAGATTTTGTGAAATTCATTAATGAGTTAGATACAAGAAACCCAGAAGATTTAAAGGAAATACTTGATATGATAGCAAAATTATCATTTGAAAATGTGTTAATGGCATTAACTCAATCTAAACTTGATGGTAATATACCTGATAGAAACACCAAATCTGAGATAAGTACATTATTAAATATTGTAAAAGCAATCAATGAATTAAGTAGTAAAGTCACTGTTACCGAACAGAAAGAATATACAAAAGAAGGTGACATTTCTAACATATTTAGGCAAATAAAAGCACAGAAAAGTGGTGATTAGTATGGTAAGACCTACAACAGAAGAAGTAACTGAAAGAAGAGACTTTTTACAAGCATTATCAGATTGTGCAAAATCACCTAGTAAATTTAGTGAAATGTTCCTAAATCATAAGGTTTTTGACTACAATAAAAGATATGTCGATTGTGATGATCGTTTCATAGTGTATAGAAGTGGTCGTCAGGTAGGTAAAACCATGTCAACAGCAGTAAAAGCTATTCATTTTGCGTTTTTTGCTCCAATAATGTTAAAAACCATCACTAATGATTGTACGATTGTAATCGCAGCACCTACTCAAAATCAGGCTACAATCATGTTTGATAGAATAAGAAGTCTAGTCATAAATAATGAGTTTTTAAAGGGATATATTGTCAGAAACACTCAATCAGAAATGTGGGTAAAATTTCTTGATAATAAAGGAATGAGTAAGATTATTACAAGGGCAACAGGTGAAACAGGTACCACATTGAGAGGCTATTCGCCACACGTAATTATTGCTGACGAATGTTCTTTCATTAAAACATCAATTTTGAGGGCTTTCCTACCATCAGGTATGGCTACACAAGCTAGGGTTTGGCTTACATCTACACCATTTAGTAAATCAGGTTATTTCTATGAAGCGTGTATGAATTCAAGACCAAAGAATCCTGATGGAATGTGGAGGGAATTTCATGTTAAATCACTTGAGAATCCACTTATCCAAGAAGATCCTACATTTATTGAAGAAATTAAAAGATTAACTAAAGAAGAGTATGTGCAAGAAGTTGAAGGTGAATTTCTTGATATTGGTAATGCGTTGATACCAAATTCACTTATCATGGATGCAATTTCAGATAGAATACCTAAAGGTAGAGTTAGATATTACATGGGTGTTGACGTTGCAAGAAGTGGTATGGATGAAACAGTTTTTACAGTAGTTGGTGTTGATGAGGAAGAAAATGTATATGTCACACACGTAGAATCAGAAGCTCAATCAAATGTAGTTGATGTTTGTGGTCGAATAGGGGGGTTAGTAGCTTCATATCGTATAGAAACAGTGTACATAGACGAAACAGGTTTGGGTGGTGGACTTGTTGATTTGGGTAGAGAACAAGGATTACCTATTAGAGGTATAGTATTTTCTTTGCAAGAGAAAGCAAAATTATATAAGAATTTAAGATTATTATTCGAGAATAAAAGAATTAAATTAAAGGATATAAACAAACTAATATATCAATTATCATATTTACGAAGAGAATATACGGAAACAGGTATTATGAAGATTAAATCTGATGAACATGATGACTACCCAGATAGTCTTGTTTTGGCTTGTAGAGCTGTAGAAGGTGGTGAAGGTTGGCATTTACTAGAGATGACAGATGGGTTGAAAAAAGCCTTGTTTGGTTAAAATCTTTATATAATATAGTATAGTTTATTAGATATGGCTAGAAAAGCTCCTGCAGCAAGAAAAGTTAGAAGATTAGACAGAAGAACGCCAGAAAGATCCAAAAAAACATTAAAAGAATTAAACTTAAAACTAGACAATCAAATGGTAAGAGCAAAAAAATTAATGGAAGATACTGCAAGTGTTCAACCTAGAGGTCAATTCATTAAAAGTACAAATGCATTGGGTAAACTCTTATCACAAATGGGTAAAAGACCAAAGAAACAGAAAGATATTATATATGATGAAGAGAAAAAATCAGAAGAAGTAGATTGTCCTCACTGTGCTGGAAAAGGAAAGATGAGTATGAGTATGGGGTTATCACATGGTAATATTCCATGTAGAAACTGTGGAGGAAAAGGTAAAGGTACAGAATTTAAATATACAGATACAGAAGGAAATATGAAAGATATAAAAAGATCAGAAGAAAAAGAACAGGCTATGGATCAAGAAGAAGATTTGGAAGAATTAACCGATGGTGAATTGGAAGAAATAGAGAAGAGATTTGAAGGTATAAAACGAAAACTTAGAGGTGTTAAAAATTTTGTAAATGACCAATATGAGAAAGATCACCCATTGGAAACACCAAAATTAACAGAAGGTGGAGCAGAGGTTTTGGCAGAAGCCGAATCAAAAGTAGAAGATAAGAAAAGACTAGGATCAAGAGAACAACAATCAATGTATAAATCAAATAAAGTGCCAAAGAAGGTAAGACCTGAATCACCAAACATTGAAAACGATTATCAAACTCAATTAGACAAACCTATACAATGGAAAGCATTGGAAGAGAAAACACGAAAAGTGAAGAAAACTATTAATCAGCAAGCAGCAAGAAAACAGAAACCAAGAAAAGATAACACAGAAAACCCTATGACAAGCACTACTAATTTACCTAAAACACATAATAATCTAGCATATGGTATGACGGAACCTGAAAATAAAGAAGATACTGACTTGAGAAGAAAAGTGAAATTGCCACGAAGAGGAAGTTTACCAAAAGACGGTCAAAAATCACCTCTCAAACTAACACCACAACAAACTAAACAAATGAGTGATAAATTAACTCATGCTATGTTTCACGATAAACCTGAATTTAAAAGACTAGTTGCTGAACCTGATGGAGAAAAACCTGAACCTGACGTTGCAACAAAAGAACCACCAAAGAAAGAAATACCTGAGGAATACCCAGTGTGGAAGAAGAGAGTTATGCGAGGAGATCCAAACTCTAGGTATTGGCGAGATTTAGCTTCAAGCCGACCTTTAGCATGGGAATCATGGTTACAAAAAAATAAGGAAAGTGAAAGAGATAAGAGAATTGCCACAAGATTAAATGAAATGAGAGCAGTAACAGAAGGCAAAGTAAAGCCACCTACACCAAAACACCTTGTTAAACCATCTTGGAAAGCATGGTTAGAGAAAGATCAAGGTCAAGGCGATGCAAGATATGGTAATCCACACGAAACAGGCATGGATGATGCACATAAATTACAAACAACCAGAGATGATTTCTCACTAGAAAACCACGATGAAGACAAAAAAGACGAGGACAATAAACCTTATAAAGAAAGAGAGAGAGAAGAAAGATATGAATGACTTGAACAAGTTGTCACATACCAAAGTAGGTGATACTATTGATTACTATGTTAATGGTGTTCCATATAACGGAACAGTCATAAAAATGAGTAATTCTTATGTCACTGTCGTAAAAACAGATGGTACTACTAATGATATTCATATAAATGATACATTTTTCGTAAAAGATATTATAAAAGAAAATAAAACATGGAATGGAATGAATATGGAAGAAAAAACTGATGTACTAGTAGAAGCCCATGCTTTTAGCCCAAGATTCTTATCAAAAACTTGGGAAGATTTACCAAAAGAACTACAAGATGTCTTAACTAAGACAAATATTGAGGAATCAACACATGGTCAACTCGGTGGTAATAGAGCTGGTATATCAACAGATACAGATGTAAAAACACCTGAGGATTATAAAGGTGAATCATCTGAAGATAAGAAAGAAGAGTTCAAACATGAAAAAAAGAAACCAACCGTAGATAAAAACAACGGTATGGAAGAAGATCATAAAAAAAAAGATCAATTTGACGGAATGAAGGAAGATTGGAGACACACAGGTGGTGACTCTGACAAACATAAAATTAAATCAAAAGAAACTGACACAATAGACCGAAACGTTAAAGGTGTAATGTCTAGTAATGATCACATAGATCTATTAGCTGGTGTAAATCCTTTAAAACCTAAAGCACCAATTAAAGTTAAAAAAGCATGGGAATTATGGTTAGAAAAAGATGCACTAGATCCTAAAGCAAAACCACAATCAGATCTTTTAGGAGATCCTAATGCTGCTACTGTGAGAAATACAAGAATTGGACAAAAACCACCACAAGTTAAAGAATTGGGAGCAGGTCTTACCATAGATTCTAGTTCCTCAGATAAAATGATTGGTGGTAAAAAAACAATGAGAGATTTAAGTCCTCCATCAAGTCAAGACAACCAATCAAATTATAGTGATCGTGGGCGTTATTGGGGTGCAGGGAGTAAGCATGGAGATGACCGACCTATGAACAAATCATATGGTAAACCACTTTATGGCGTAACAACTTTGGATAAAGAAGGTGACGGTGCTGGTAATAGTGGTGTAATATCAACAGAAACAGCAGGCG
>ERZ1046148.1600-NODE-1600-length-11109-cov-7.874163_pt1 | contig 11109 bp, 10 predicted proteins | sample MGYA00383090_ERZ1046148 | MGnify/ENA primary metagenome ERZ1046148 (study PRJEB29581, sample SAMEA5548360) | metagenome | biome: marine; feature: coastal; material: water | depth 25 m | study: Short-term variability in the microbial, nano- and picoplankton...
GGAAGAACAGGAATAATTTGTTCTGGTGGCGGTTCACTCCCAGCCCGAGAGTTCCTAGAGCGCCTTTGGGGGCAAGTCAATATCTCAAAATGTAGAGGTGCTGCAACTGGAAGAAATATTCACCAAAAAGGAACAGAAGAAGCAGTGAGGATGACCGCTGCCTGTGACGCAATCATTTGTCAAGGCGCTACAGCGGAACAAGCACTTGCGATTTTTGAAGGAAATTGATTTACATCAATTGAATCGATTTGCATTGATTGCATAATCATATTAGAAAAGAAAGCTGTGCCCCGTCACCTAACGGCCTTTTTCATTGCATTGCTCAAAGGCCTGACCCTCGGTGACAGGGCGTACTGTCCGGAAGGGTGGTTGTCTCTTGGTCATCCCAATGGTCGCAAGAGGACCCATAACCTTCCGATGGTTTAAGTGCGTTTGCACCAAATTTCATCTCCCGAGGGATCCATTTGGCCTTCGAATTGCACTCCGCACCATTGGTATCAGATATCATAGCTGATTATTTCACAGTAGCTCCACCAGATGTTGCAGGTGCGGTAGTAATTCCACCGACGCTACCCATTTGAACCCATCTATTGCTCAATCCGGTTACGAAATGAACGACCAAACAGTAATGCAGAGACTTCCGAATCTCCTTGTTGAAGGATATGGATTGGAATGGAAGGCCAAGTTTCAACAGGTTTTGTCAAATATCCAACTAACGGATGAATCCTGCCATTGTGGATTGGGTTACCATTTTCAGCATTGATAATTGCATCATATAAATCCAATAATGGTGCTTTTCCTTTTCCTTCCTCCAATAGTAAAATATGCAGTAGTGATTCACTGTCAATTGCAAAACCCTTGTGTTTTATTGGATGTCCAGGTAGCCCTACATTTTCTCCAATGGGACGGCATATTAATGCTGGCCAAGGTTTGTAATTATTAGATAACCAGTGGCGTGATGATGAAGCAGATAATTGCATTTGTAACCATTCGGCAGACCATGCCGACCACCATGTATGTGGTAATATCTGTAGTGCTTTACGTACTAAATCGATTGATACAGCAACGCCACTATCCAATCTCAGTAATAACTCTCCCCAAACTGCTAGCACTGAATCTCTCGGGTGAGATCGAGATGCCTTTGCACATTTCATGGCCAACAGCATCCTTTCCTCGTCCAGAGTCTTTCCCAATGGGAACATTGCTTCCAATACCTCGCAACTGTAGTGAGGGGCATCCAACCAAATCTTGCATGAATCGGAAATGATTTCGTGCAATTCTATAGGAAATGTTTCACTGGAGAGCAGAATCGCTGCCGCCAAAAAGGATTTTGTTTTTTTGTCTTTGAGAAGATGTTCCACTTCAATAATAGATTGATTGTTGCGTATGAAATTAGATTTCAAATGATTAATGGCATCTTCTCTCCAGACAGCACCTGCCTTTTCACTGGCAGTAATCAATAATTCGTCATCGCATAGTTCAATCGGCAAAAGATCGGCCCAACCAGTTTCTAGTTCGCTAGAAATACGTTGCCAGCAGCGTAATCGATCTTGTTTTGGAGATGAAATCCAAGCAGCAAGAGGATTTTTTCTTTCAATGGAGTTTGCATAATCGGCATCGCCCTCTGGTAGTGAATCAATCGCTTTCCAAATTTGGGAACTAGTTTCTACATCCTTCTCTACTGAAAAGGTGTTTTCTATTTTACTCCCATCTAAAAATCGGTTAAGTTCATCAGCATTTGCAGGTACTAATCTGCTGCTGTGGGGTGATTTTGAAGTTCGTTTATTGCCGGCTAATGAAAGCGGCAAGAATATCCCTCTTTCGATTTGCAAATTAACTCGCGCCATTCCATCACCCTTGAATAGAAGTAAATTTGATTTTGTCAATTCAGAAAATTCACCCTTGGTAGTTATTATTATTCTGCAGTTTCCACTTGCCATTACTCTTTTCAAAAGGGTTAGATTGCCTTGAATCGGCCAATTCCATTCGCCAACAAATTGTGTTGCTTGAGATAGCACCCAGTTGTAGATGCAAATTCCACCATTTTCGGAAACACCGCTTAATTCAATCCGTTGAACATTATTCTCGCTCCATTCAACCTCTCCGAAGTCTGCCAATAGTTCTCTCTTCATTGAAATTGAGGGGCTTGAACCATTGTTAGTTGTGTAGTATTGGTGGAGTAAATTCCATTTTTCTTCTAATCGGTTGCTATCTAATCGAGGGTGCTTGTGAATCAACCATTCTCTGAGAAGTTCAATTGGTAGTACTCGAATAGATCCGAATTCTCTTAATTCTCCGATTACAATTGCATCCTTGGATAAAGTGGATAGGGCTAAACCCCGTAAAAGTTGAGAGGAAAAGTGCCCGTGGATGCCAAGAGGTGGTGATATCTCTATATCGTCAGGAGTTAGTCCTAGTACGTAATCGCCATTACCCAATATTGGAGGCAGTTGTGAGTGTTCGGTGGGTGATTTAAGCCATGTTCCTTCGGTAATATTCCATGGTTTTGAATTTTCTAAAAGTTTTGCACTGACCAATCCAATTTTTCGGCTTTGTTGTGACCAGTCAACCAAGGTCCCAGTATCGGTTTTTACAGGTGGGTCTACTTGTTGCAAGGAATCAACATCGAACCAACTAATACTATTTCCTCTTGTGACCGCCCAACGCCCCCCTTGATTTCCATTGGAATCATCAGGGAGTGTATGTTCTCTCAGATTTACTTCATCTGGTAGATGAATCAGTGGGGGGGGTGCGTTATTCACATAACCAAATAGCAGTGTAGAGTCATCGCGCGATAGTAAAATCATTTCACCACCAGGAGGGATCAGTTTGACATATTTACTAATTCTGTGAACTGAATCTTGCTGTAGGCGTTCCAATCCGATGGGTGTCATACGGTGTACTGCGCCCCTAATACCGGACTGGTCTTCCCTGATTACATCCCCATTATCACGCAGCTGCCTTAGGGCAAGAGATGCGTGCGGCATTCTCAACTCTAATTGTTCACTAATATCCGAGACAGTCCCTCCGCCATCGCTTAACCAGTCTAATATTCGGCGTTGATATCCGCTGCGAATACGTCCTTTAGACACAACATGTCACCTAAACTTGGCACAGTAGCACCTCTTACATATTCTTTACCCTTCATTCTGCTAACTTATTACATTAAGTTACATATTTCCACTGGAGAAGTCCATTCTTACTTACTTATTACATATTGTAGTGCGGAAATTGCACTGAATTATGTATTCAACCGTAACCATATCAGTCAATGTCGGGAAAATGGTTATATGAGTGGCCTCGCTCATTGAGGATATTGGCCATCAACTAAAGCGAATCGGTCAATTGACAGGAGGGAAAAATAAATGAAAACAACAAGAATCAGAGAGAAGATCAAGAAGTTCCTAGGTGACCGCCCACGTAACACTGCAGAAATTCTTGAGCACATAAATAGCACAATGCGTCATGGCACTACCAGTCAACAACTTGGTAATGTTCTGTCAAAAGATAAGGACATTGTCAAAGTCGGATATATCAAGCGCTCAGGAATCCTTTCCGGTGGATATGATATCTGTGAATGGGCAACTCGTAATTGGGTTTCCTCTAATTGCCCAGAATGGATCGAAGGCACTGCTATCATTATCGATAACAATGGTCTTATCACTACAGGCACAGAATCTCTGAACAAGTATTGAATCAATTCCGAGTTCTCGAATAGTGCTTTAATTAGCACTGTCGTAACATCCCCTCCTCTATCGGAAACCATCCATTTAAGGTAAATACTTGCGATGCACTCAAAGGCTTTGTTTTTTCACATTAGTATGTGGAAGATAAAGCGACCAACCGCTGTTGCTTAGTCGGTGGAACATTTGACCGCTTCCACGCAGGTCACAAATTGCTATTGGAAGGTGCTTGTCGCAATAGTGTGCGCGTTGAAGTCCATTTGACCAACGACAATATGGCTTCTATCAAATCCCCTTACGTTCAATCTTTTGATACCAGATTAGAATCAATCCTAGCATGGGCTGATGAAAATAGTGATTGCCCAGTGACAATCCATGAATTGGATGATGAAATGGGACCTGCGCCGACTCATCCTAGTGCAGATGCTATTGTAGCGACAGTTGAAACCCGCGCAATGTGCGAAATAATCAATGAAATGCGAATAAATGACGGACTTGAACCACTTCACATCATAGAAATTCCTCATCTAATGGATGGAGCTGGAGGAATCGTTTCCTCAACCAGAATCCGTAATGGAGTAATTGACCAAGATGGTAATCCATGGATAAGTGGAGAGCAATTAGAATCTAATTTAAAAATGGCTAAATCATTAGATAATGAATTAAAAATACCGATGGGGGAATTATTCATGGGTCCAGAAGATGACCCCGAAATTGCAATGCTTGCAACTTTAGATGCTCTACCAAATCCTCGCGGAACGATAGTTGCTGTTGGTGATGTGACTGTAAAAACGCTACTCGACATAGGACTTACTCCAGAGATTGCAATAATTGATGGCCTAACCAAGAGAGAAAAATTGGCACAAAAGGATTGCGTAAATACAACAGTATTCGCCCACACTTTGACGGCGATTAATCCTCCAGGCGTACTAACTCCTTCGCTTAGGGTTGCAATAGAAAATGCGATATATGCAGATGAATCAGTAGTTATAGAAGTAGATGGCGAAGAAGATTTAGCACCAATATTGATTCATTTAGTAGCGCCATTGGGAACGGTTGTATTGTATGGCCAACCTAGTCTAGGAGTTGTAATGAGGGTCACAGATGTTGCTGCAAAAGAGAGATGCAGGGATTTACTATCTATGTTTGAAATAATGTAATGGAGGTGCTAATATGCTTGTTACAATTACAGTTTGTGTCCGAGATGGGGTGCAATGGATTGATGGTTGTTTAGAATCCTTGCTCAATCAGTCCTATCGGCCTTTAGAAATCATTGCTGTAGACGATGGTTCATCCGACCAATCTTGCGAGGCATTGCACAAGTGGCACGATCCTGAAGGAGAAAATGGGATTCCAGTCCGGGTAATGTCGCAAAACGCACTTGGATTATCTGCTGGTAGAAAATTAGCAGTTGCAAATGCTCAAGGAGAATGGGTGGCTATTACAGATATTGATGTTCGTCCGGAGAGAGACTGGATTTCAAATCTAGTCGCAGTATCAAACCCAGTTAGTGTCAATGAAAAAGTTGTAGCGGTTACAGGGAGAACTATTTTTGAGTCCGCAGAAGATGTAGTGAGTCTAGTTCGTTCAGTTGAGGTCGCACAAAAATACCGTTCACGTCCGCGACGCACCTCGCTTGCAAATGGCCCTTGCTCAATGTTTAACCGTGAAGCCTTGCTCAATGTTGGAAGTTTTGATTCACTGTGGTACCATGCTGAAGACATGGAGGTTAGTCTAAAATTAATTGAATCAGGGGGCACTATTGTCTATGCACCAGATGCGATTGTAAGTCATGTTGCTGAAACCGGACAAAAGCGATTCCTTGCCAAGAGGCGAAGAGATGCTCGCGGACATTTGAGAATCGTTCGCAAGTATCCAAGAAGAAAAAGAGTCGGACCTGGTTTTGATTTCATAGGTTCTTCGAAGATGGTACTTGCAATAGCTCCATTATGGGTCGCAGCAATACTCTCGGGACTACCTTTCATTTACAATTTCTATCTCAATCCGGAATATTCTTGGCAGGTTGCTCAACATTGGTGGCAGACAAGATTCCTTCTGATATCACTCGCATTACTGCTCGCTCACGAGTTAGTGCTGTGGAGAGGACCACTAGGTGTGGTCAATCGTGGAGCGATTAGAAGCAGCCCGAGAAGAATTCTTATTGCAATCTTCAAAGTGAGAAGATTAACCTTTAGTTGGTCCATTGCATTATGGCAAGGTATTCTATTGGGACTATCGGATGCGATTCGTGGTAAAAACGGTCATTGAATCTTATTGTTGGCGGATAATAGGCTACTGGGCATATCTCTTCATTTGGTTTTTTTTACTTTATTTCTTATTCACATTAGTTCAGTAGGCTCCAATGAGGGCTTGGCAGCGCTGTAAAAGTTGTTTGATTTTTGGCTCTAGTAATTCCTGGCCTTTGTTAAACTTCAATGTACTTTTTCCTGATTTGCGCGGTTTCAATGCTAAAGGGAGAATATCAGGATGATAATACAAAGGCAAGACATACAATCCTACATGTTCTTTTTGGATTCGAACGGTCACGAAAGGACGCCCCTGCATCGTTTCTATTCTCAGATCACCAGGTTCATCACAAACTAGCTTCATCGTTGAGCAGTTAGTTCTTACAATTTCGGCTAACTCTGACCAAAGAAAGATTAGTCTATCATTTTTCATCAAAGACCTCCAAAGTATTCAATATAACCGTTTCTCAGCTAATGTGATTCTATGTCGGTTAATCTCACGAACAACAAATATCTGTCTTGAAATTCGCTGAACTTTCAACGGCTTCTTCTGCCGCCACCGCGAGAACCGCCACCGCCGCCACCGCGAGAACCGCCACCGCCGCCACCGCGAGAACCACCGCCGCCACCGCGAGAACCACCGCCAGAAGATCCTCTTGAACTTCCTCCGCCGCGAGAACTTCCACCACGGGAACTTCTTCTGCCAATAGATTTTCTGCTAGGTGCAGGTGGGGTGTGAGATTGACCATGCTCACCATTGTATCCTTGGTTTCCATTATTGTATCCATATCCGCCGTTATTGTTACCCCATCTGTTGTACCAGCCACCGCCGCCACCGCCATAATATACGTTGCCGCCGCCTCCGCGACCTACTAGTAATATTATCAATAAAATGACTCCACCTACTGCTAAGCACCCGATTATCGGAATTATATCTCCATCCCACTCCACATTTTCATAATTCGTAGAACCGGTATTACTTTGATCTTCAGGTGGGTAAACATAGCCATCATTTTCAAACCAGAAATCATCAACTGCAGTGACGAGATCATCTGTAATGATGAGAAGTAATTCTGTCCAGTTGCCAGCATCGTTACTCGTATCAGAGGTTGCTCCAACTCCATTAAAAACCCAATATTCTTCCCAGAAATTACCCGTTACAAACCACCAGTTTGAATCATCACTGGATTGATTAATTGAGAGAACGAGCAAGATTCCATCTTGCCATTCTTGGTCCCCAACCCCCCAATCATCGAATAATATCTCTGAGAACTGTTTTAATTCCATCATTGGTTCATCCATGGTTTCGTTGGTTGTTTCATTACCAGTTCCGTTGGTTGTTTCATTACCAGTTCCGTTGGTTGTTTCATTACCAGTTCCGTTGGTTGTTTCATTACCAGTACCGTTAGTATTGTTATTACTGCTAGTGTTATTGGTTGCATTTCCTGAAGTATCATCGCTTGATTGATAATGAGCAGTTGACTCAATTATTACAACTACAATATCAGTACCCCATTCATCCGCTAACCAGTCTAAGTCTTCACTTAGCAGATCCTCATCAGCTTGACTCAAAACACCTGCTTCATCGATAACGAATTTGTTGGTGTCCGTAGGCAATATCAGTTCAGAACTAGCGGCGCTGGGCAACATCAATGCTAATATCAAGCAACTGACAATAATAATTTTGATTGAAGGATTCATTTCTTTCAACATCTCACCAAATGTCTGTAGTGATATGGAACGCTTAAAGTTGTGCGATAATTATTACTGATTTAATCAGAAACCGAAGGGAATCTGCCTTCACCGTCAACACTTAGATGATGTTCTATACATCAAAATAGATTAGAGTTTCAACTCAGTCTAGGTTATCTTCGCCTTCAGGTACACGGGAAGCATGATTCAATGCGAATCCAAAAGCGATCAATGCAATACTTACTGCATAGACACCTGGGTCCATCCATCCCATGTAATTAACTCCAAAATAGATGTAGAAAGCGAATCCAAACAGTGTAGACCAAGCAGCAAGAGTACGTTGGATACCACCCTCTTCAATTGAAGCGAGTGCAGGCCAAGTATCATTTACAACTAATCCAGTGAAAAATCCTGCGACTCCACCTTCAGTTTTTGCATAGGCTTTGAGTCCAAAGAACATGAATAGTGAGCAAAAAGCGAGGAAAACCGCATCAGATGGAACAAATTGCACTGAATCAGATTTCGCTTCATAAGCAACATTTGTCATTTCGAAAGAAAGCAATCCTGCCCAAGAGTAATGGTGGCCAGGGTGGGCAAGTCCTAATATGTTGAGGGCTGCTAAGATTATCCCCCACATTGAAAGACCTATGAACCAATTAGCGGTAACTCTTGAAGGGTCGGTAATCATGGAAATAATTCCACTTTGTTTGTCACCTAGTTCACTGCTCATGTCTGTGGCCACCTGCCATGTGGATATAAGAACACCGAATCGAAAATAAGAACTTTCTACAACAAATTAACAATAAGTGCAGGTAAAAACAGCCGATGGTAAATCACAGACGTGATTGGTGGCGATAGTTTTTATCAAAGATTCCCACCATTTCTGGTTCAGAATCTCCCATGATTAACATTGGTTCAACATTAGATGGGATACATGAATTAATTTCCTTTGTTCGACCCATTCTACCACGACTTATTACGCGGGCAGTAATTAGCCCGAGCATATCTAGATTTGAGATGAGCATCCTTACTCTTCTCTGAGTCAGTGCATTTTGCCCGACCAACAAACATACTTGCGCATAGATGTCTTGAACTTGGCCAGTTTCAATATTTTTCAAACCATATTTTTCATTGATTAGGATAGCGGCTAAAACTAATTTTTGTTGTTTTGGAAGTGATGAGATGACCGGTGTAATTTGGTCGGCTTCAATTTGAGATTGAGCGACGCGTACATGCTTTATCATGACCGAGCTTTTACCTTCTTCATCTGCCTTTTCAGTTGAAACCCTCAACAATTCAAGCGCACAACGAGCATCACCGTGCTCTTGAGCGGCTAGTGCGGAACATAATTGGACAACACCATCGCTCAGAACTCCTTGTTTGATAGAAGTTGCAGCACGTTGTCGCAGAATATCTTGTAATTGAGAAGCATCATATGGATTAAAAATCACATCTAATTGACCTAGACGGGAACGAACACGAGGGTCAAGGAATTCGGTGAACTTCAAATCGTTTGAAATTCCGATGACACAAGATCTGGAATTTTTCAAAGATTGATTGAGATTTGTCAAATTGTACAATAGATCATCTCCTGCCTTTTTGACAAGGTGGTCTATTTCATCGAGTACGATGATAAATACTCCGCCCTTCGAATCCATTCTTTTGACCAATTCGCTGAACACTCTGTCCACTGGCCAACCAGTGAATGGAATCTCATCAATTTCGTACGACTCAGTTAGAGAGTTTCCAATGTGAGCCAATACTCGATATTGGGTGTCGATTTGCCTGCAGTTTACCATAATTGTATTGACATTTCGGCCGATTCTAGACCCCTTGGTTTCCAATTGATTGCAGACGTAAGATGCAACTGCAGTTTTACCTGCCCCAGTCACTCCGTACAGGGTCATGTTAGATGGAATATTTCCATTGAGGGCTTCGACTAAATTCATAGAAAGTGATTTGATTTCTTTGGTACGATGTGGTAGTTCATTAGGGGTGTGATTGTCTCTCAACAAATCCTTATTTACAAATAGGGTTTTTCTGTTGATAATATCGTCGAAGATATTGTCGGACATAGTTGCATCACCGGTTCATATTCGTGCCTTTTGCCGGAGGGGCAGATGCGCGATATAATTGGTGAGTCCGAGGCCCCCTTATATGCCTGTCCACCAATAAGAAAATTATCACTGGATTTGAATATTAAATGTAATTTAATGTTAGTATATTAACTCGCAATTGGAATCACCTGTTTTCGGAAAAAATAACACAATTTTATTTCCGTTTTCCGTCAAACATTGTGTGTTGTAAATTATTTCCCGGGATAATAGTTGAAATAAAATCGTTTCATTTTTCAGTAATTTTTCTACACCATCATTTCCACTCAAGAAAATTGTTTGACCATGTATAGGATAAGAGATTAATTCCAAGTATTACCGTTCCAGATTAAACTGATTCCGTCATGGGCGTGAGTGACATTGCTAGAGAACTGAGGGTATTCATTACTCATCAATACTTCATATTGCGAATCCATCATGTCAAGATATGTATGTGTCAATAGTAACTTAGTCTCAGGAACTTGATGAGATAGTGCCTCTATATGCGATGGTTTGTGATGTTCTTCACTCTGGACCCATTCGGGGATCCCCATCTCAATAATTGCAATACTAGATCGCTCTATCACACGATATAGGGTCTCACAAGGCCCAGTATCGCCACTATGAACTAGATTTGCACCCGATGAATGCTCTAGGCGATAGCCATGAGGGTCAACAGAGGCATCATGTTTTACTCTAAATCTCTCAAATGTCCAATCATTAACAGTTCCAGTATTTTCTTCAACCCAATTAATTGTTTGAAAGATTTCTTCTAAGGAACCAGGATACGCTAATTGGCAAAGTTGCCATAATCTCTCTTTAACTAATTTAGAACCAACAATGGTCAACGGTTTTACCATATCTCTATCTGAAATATATTTTCGTTCCAATAATAGGAAAGGAAAACCAAATACATGGTCGCCATGAACATGGGTCACGAAGATAGTTTCAATTTCTGAAATGGCGATTCCAGCTCTTCTCAAACTGGCCAAAGCGGTCGGCGGTACATCGATAATGTGCTTCCGGTCAATACAGCAAAATGAGTGATGACGACCATGTGGCAAGAATGCATTGCCTGTGCCAAGCATCAAAATCTCATGCGCCATAAAACCTCTAACAGCAACTATCGCTTGAAGTCATTGGAGAAAAAGTAATGATCAATATACGTCACGTAGGTAACGCTTCTGCTCTCTCATCATAGTTTTCTCAATGAAGAAGGTAGCATCCTCTTCAGACATGCCGCCATGTTCCATTGCGATCTCGATCAAAGCACGATGGACATCCTTTGCCATCCTTTGCTTGTCACCACAAATGTAGAAATATGCGCCTTCTTCAAACCATTGCCAAACTTCAGCACCATTTTCTTTTAGGCGATTTTGCACATATATCTTCTCG
>ERZ1046148.1601-NODE-1601-length-11107-cov-22.609482_pt1 | contig 11107 bp, 8 predicted proteins | sample MGYA00383090_ERZ1046148 | MGnify/ENA primary metagenome ERZ1046148 (study PRJEB29581, sample SAMEA5548360) | metagenome | biome: marine; feature: coastal; material: water | depth 25 m | study: Short-term variability in the microbial, nano- and picoplankton...
ATGCAGATGAATTACAACAATCATTACCAAATGTTGGTGTGATTGCACAAGATGTAGAAAAAGTACTTCCTCAATTGGTAACTGATAGAGATAATGGATTCAAGGGTGTAGATTATGCCAAACTAACAGGATTACTTATCGAGGCTATTAAAGATCAACAAAAACAAATTGAGGAATTAAAAAACAAAATATCTTAATACTATCGTTTAACCTTATATAAGGTTCTTCAGTAGAATTTAGAAATTTTAAATAAACTTGTAAAATACATACATATCTTTATATAAAGGTCTTGTATTTTATAGGCAGAATTGTAATTTTATTAATTAAGAAAAGATAGTCATATATATGGCCCAGGTAGTTAAGCTTAAAAGAACATCAGTACCAGGTAGAGTACCAACAACATCCAACATCGCTCTCGGTGAATTGGCCATTAATACGTATGATGGAAAGTTGTATTTTGAAAAGGATAGTGGTACACCATCTATTCTTCAACTAGCAACACAAGATTCTTTTGACTTTTTTACTTCATCATATGACTCTAGATACGTTAACCTAACTGGCAATGAAACCATTGCAGGTAATAAAACATTTTCAAACAACGTAATAATATCAGGTGACCTCTCAGTAGAGGGCACTACAACAACAATAGACTCTACTACTGTTAATATAGGTGATAATACCTTAGAACTTAACTATGGTGGTTCACAAACCTCAGGAGGTTTACTTATTAAAGATGCAACCGGTGGTTCAACCGTTAGTGGTTCATTATTATGGGATTCAACAAACGATTATTGGAAAGCTGGAAAATTAGGTTCAGAAGTTGAACTTGTAGACTTAAGTAGTACACAAACTCTTACTAACAAAACGATTAATGCATCTCAATTAATAAATGCATCTGTTGCAAATGGTAAATTAACAAACGATGGTATTACTATCGCTGGGGTTGATACTTCTTTAGGTGGTACGATAACATTGGCTCAAATAGTTGGTGGAAATAATTTTATATCTGGTTCTTCCCAATTATCATCAATATTTTTATCAAAATTAGGAGATGGTGTATTAAGTGGTAGTAATATAGATGGAATGACCGTTAGTGGTTCATTTAGTGGTTCATTTCAAGGTGATGGTAGTGATTTAACAGGATTATCAGTAGACCAAGTTGCAACCGTAACAGATACGTTTACAAATGCAACTTCTAAAACAGTAACTCACAACTTTGGTACAAAAAACGTAATTGTAAGTGTTTATGATGACAACGATGGGTATTTCTTACCAAGTTCTATAATAACAACAAATACTAATACTGTAACTGTAACATTTGCATCAACAGAATCAGGTAGAGTAGTAGTTGCAAAAGGTGGGCACGTTGTACAAGGTACGGCATCAGATGCAAACTTATTAGATGGAGAAGATGGAACTTATTACTTAAATTATGGTAATTTTACAAGTGTTCCAAGTGGAATTGTAAGTGGTTCATCACAAATAACTGGTTTAACTACTCATAAAGAAACAGTAAGTGGTGCATCTACATATGTGGTAGACCATAATTTAAATGAATCGTATCCAATAGTTCAATGTTGGAATACAAGTATATCTCAACAAGAAGTACCTTCAACAATAACAACAAATTCGGTTAATAGAGTTACTGTTGTTTTCTCCTCAACATTTGTAGGAAAAATAATTGTAAAAAAATAATATATGATATATGATGTATATTATACTACTGGTGGAGGCCCTTGGGTAAATGCTGGAACTGATACTTGGGTAAATTTATGGTTAGAGTTAATTGCACCCAAATTAGATGTAAAACCTATACTTCTTTTACATAGAAACAAACCAAAAGGACATGAAGATTTTGAATTTCCAATAGAATCACATTGGCATGGAGATGATATTGATAAATTTGAAGAATTGTGTAATGGTGCAAGAAGAATCAATATATTACATGGACATTATACTCCAATGAAGGTAATAGAAGAGAATAAACATAAAATACATTCAAACATACTACATAATTCAGTAGACCATATACTAAAATCCTCAATGGTAAATGATAGTTCATTTGCACATCATCCATATATGGATTCATCATGGGAAACTGAAATAAATGAAATATCTACTCATTCTATATGGGTAGGTTTATATGATATTTTAATAAAAAATAAAAATATACCTAATTTTTACGAATTTAAACAAAACTTACCGTTATCTGATTCAAATAGAATTGGATTTGCAGCAAGAAGTGAGGGTAGAAAAAATCCAAGGTATTTAGATGGACTTCCATCATATGTATTTACCAACTCAAGTGAGTTTAACACTCTTTGGAAAAATGGATTGAAAATGGATACTCGTAAAATGAAAATATATCATTATACATCCAAATTTAAAGATATATTTTATAATATGGATTGGGGAATATCTCATTCATGTTTTAATAACGAACCATTTGGATATGGTATATTTGAAGTAGTAGATTATGGTAAATTACCGATTTTACACAAAACATGGTGTAAAGATTTTGAATATCCATATAGAGCTTCATCTAAAAAAGAATTTGATGATATTTATACTAAGTTAGTTGATGTACCTTACGAAGAAAAAAACAAATGGTTTATATCTTTAAAAACATACATGAAAGAAAATTTTACAGATAAGGACAGATGGATAACTGAATTAGTTTATATTTATAATATATAGGAAAGATATACAATGGCAAGAAGTTCAGGAGATACACTCAGTTTAAATAATTTAGCAGGAGCAACTGGTATTACACAAGGTGCAAACGTATCATTAAATGCGATAAATAGTTCTGCAGGAACAATTGTAAAATTAGATGATTATGGAATTGATACCATTGGTTCAATTACTGGATATACTTATGCAGTTGAAGCTACAAATGAAACCTATACACTTGGTTTTACTGGAGCAGGTGCTAAGTTTGGAACAATATCAAGTAGATATCAAAATTTTACTTGGGCAGTTTCCCCAACTTATAATTCCGATGGAGATACCGCTGGTTTCTTAAGTATCGCAGCAAATCAAGATTTAACTGCAGTAATTACAGTTGGTGCAGTGAACCCACAAGGAGCAAGTGCTCAAACAACCTTATTAGGTGCACAATCACATACACTTAGTGCAACTTTTGCAGATGGTTATAATGACCACGCAACAAATTACAATTCAGCTAGAACAAAAACTGTTTATGCTGTAGATTCATATGATGGTAACTCATCAGCATTATGTTTAACAATAGATTCACCTGTAACATTATCAGATGGTACTATTGTTGAAGTTGGTGATTTAGAAGAAGGAGATATATTAAGAGGATTTTCAATAGATGGATTAGGAACAGATGAAGGCCGATTTTTAGATTGGTCATCTGATACTTTAACTACAACTGCACAAGATGTAGAAGTTGTTAATTTAATATATTCCTTTGCAGGTAGACATTATGATATTAATGATGGTGAAATAACTGCAACAGGAGAACACCCTATGTTAGTTAAGGATGGAACTGATGGTGAATTTAGATTTAAAGAAATATTTAATATTAATATAAACGATAAATTAATTAAAGAAATTTCTGGTGTTATTACTGAAATTGATGTAATATCTATTGATATTATAAATCAAACATCTGAGATAGTATCTATTGATGTTGAATCAAACGACACTTATTTAGTTAATGGATATATAACTCACAATAAAGGTGGTAATTCACATACTGATGAAACTGCAGGTGCTGCACCAACTTCATTAGCTTGGACGAATGGTACTCTTACACTTTCTTGGTCAGGAGATGGTACAAATGATGTATATGATGTACAGATAGATAATAATTCAGATTTCTCATCAACATTAGTTAGTCAAACACTATGGTCAGCAACTTCAGTTGTAACAACAACAGATAGTGGTACTTTTGATATAGGAACTGGTACACGATATGCAAGGGTAAGACAATATTCAACAAATGGTTTGGTAAGTGCATACTCTACAACCTTAACATTTACGGTTAGTTAAATAATAATTTAACGTTTATTAAAAAACTATATATTTATATATACACTTAACAAATAAAAATATATCAAAATGGCGAAAGCAATTAAGTTTACAAAAGAAGAAGTACAAGAAGTACAAGTACTAAGACAAGATGTTGCAAATCTTTTTACAAGATTAGGACAACTTCAAATTGAAAAGAGAAGAAGACTAGATGAACTCGAACAAGTTGAAAAAGATTTAATATCTCAACATTCAGGTTTAGTCGAAAAAGAACAAACAATGTTTAAGGGATTGAATGGTAAATATGGTGATGGAAATTATGATCCAGCTACCAACATATTCACTCCAACAGAAGAAAAAGAAAAAAAAGAAGAAATTTCAACAACACCTGAAGTATAAATCATATTTTAGGAAAAGTTATTTATACTTATATACGAGTATGAATATTCAACACATTAACTAAGGAGTAAAATAAAATGGCAGAAAAAATTGTATCACCTGGTGTATTTACGAGAGAAAACGACCTTTCTTTCTTATCACAAGGGATTGGAGAAATCGGAGCAGCTGTAATAGGACCTTTCAAAAAGGGACCAGCTTTCGTACCAACCGTTGTTAACACCCAATCGGAATTCGAACAAATTTTCGGTACACCTGATGGTTCTTACTATACAGGATATACCGTACAAAACTACCTAAGAGAAGCAGGAACAGTAACTATTGTTCGTGTCGGACATACGGGTGGATATACACAGACAGTACCAGTCGCGATAGCGATTAGTGGTTCTGCATCTGGAGAAAAAATAGTGGGAACACTATTTGAAACACATAATGGAAGTGGAACACTATCAGGAACAGTTATTGATGCACAAGTATCAGCATCTAAATTCGCTATAACTCTTATAGGAGAATCAAAAATATCAGCTTCAATCAATCCAGCAGATGGAAATGATTTAGGTGATGTATTTGGTGTTAATCCAAGAGGAACTAAAGATGCGTATAACTACAACTTCTTTGAAAAAACATCAGCAGATGCAATTTCATCAGGATTTGAAAGTTGTTCACTTGTACCATTAGCAAATCAAGTATTTTCAAATGATGTTCAAAACGCTTCAACTCCATGGATTCAATCTCAATTGATTTCAGGAGAAAGACATAACCTATTCAAGATACACACTCTTGGTGATGGTACTATCTATAACTCAGAATATAAAGTATCTGTATTTAATGTTAAACCAGCTGGTTCTAACAACTCTACTGATTATGCAACTTTCGCAGTGGCTATTAGAAAAGGTGATGATACTGATAAAAGAAAAACTGTATTAGAAACATATAATAATGTTAACTTAGACCCTGCATCTCCTAACTACATCAAAAAAGTAATAGGTGATAGAAACTTAGTAATTGATGCAAACGGTAAACAAACAGAAAATGGTGATTACGCTAACCGTTCTAAATACGTAAGAGTTGAAACTGTTGCTGAAGGTTCATTCCCAATCATAGCAGGACCATTTGGTCACGCTAAATATGAAAATCCAATTTATGTTGATGGTAATGAAAACTTAATACCAGCAGCATTATTCTCTACTGGTTCTGATGTAAACAACTCTTCTAAATCAGTTGCTTATAGTGGTATCGATTTAGAAACTGCACAAGTTAAGATAGATAATAACAATTACTTATCTCCAGTACCAACCGGAGCAACTAATGGTGCTAATACAGTATTTGCATTTGATGGAACAGTAAATGTCGTTGGTGGTACTAAAGCCTTTGGATATGAATTAACTGGTTCTTTATCAAAAGATATAAATAAAAGACAATTTATTGTTGGATTCCAAAATGGATTCGATGGTTTATCTCCAACTACTGAAATAGCATTAGCTGGTTCATCAGCAAACTTTGGTAGTGGAAACTCTCAAGGATTTGATTTATCAACTTCAACAGCAAGTGGCTCAGTTGGATATGTAAAAGCAATCAACTCAGTATCTAATCCAGATGATTATGATATCAACTTGGTATCTACACCTGGTATTGTAAGAAGACATCATTCTTATGTATTTGATAAAGCTGTTGATATGTGTGAAGCTAGAGAAGATGCATTCTTCATTGGAGATGTTGTAGGTGTAACTTACAATAGTGGAACTGCACAAACAACTTCTGATACTATATCACAAGCAATAGAACAAGGTGCATCAGTTGATTCTAACTACGTAGGTACATACTACCCATGGGTTAAAACAATCGATACACGAACAAATAAATTAATTTCAGTTCCACCATCAGTATTGATGCCTGGAATATATGCTTCTAACGATGCAGTTGCAGCCGAATGGTTTGCACCAGCAGGTTTAAATAGAGGTGGTATCGTGGGTGCTATATCTGTACTAAACAGATTAACACACGCTGAAAGAGATGAATTATATGAAGGAAAAATTAATCCAATCGCTCAGTTCCCTGGAGAAGGTATCGTAGCATTTGGACAAAAAACTCTTCAAGATAAGGCATCGGCACTTGATAGAATCAATGTTAGAAGATTGATGATTAAAGTTAAGAAGTATATTGCTTCTACATCTAGATATTTAGTATTTGAACAAAATACTTCTACAACAAGAAGTAAATTCTTAAATACTGTAAATCCTTATTTAGAAGGAATACAACAAAGACAAGGATTATATGCATTCAGGGTAGTGATGGACGAAAGTAACAACACACCAGATGTAATCGACAGAAATATATTGGCTGGACAGATTTTCTTACAACCAACAAAAACTGCTGAATTCATCGTGTTAGATTTCAATATCTTACCAACTGGGGCATCTTTTACAGCATAATTAAATAAAAATAAAAAAACTCTATATTTATTAATATAAAAGGAGATAAACAACATGGCAGAAGTATTAGAATTTAACGATATGTTTTATACCAATTTCGAACCTAAGATGAAAAATCGTTTCATCATGGAAATCGATGGAATACCTTCATATTTAATAAAAACAGCAAACAGACCTTCAATTCAATTTGAAACTGTTACCCTTGACCACATTAACGTTAAACGTAAATTAAAAGGTAAGGGAGAATGGCAAGATGTAGAAATTACATTATTTGACCCAATTGTACCAAGTGGAGCTCAATCCGTAATGGAATGGGTTAGAACATCACATGAATCCTTAACAGGTAGAGATGGTTACGCAGACTTCTATAAGAAGGATATACAAATATATCTATTAGGACCTGTTGGAGATAAGATTGAACAATGGACTCTTAAAGGAGCATTTATCAATAATGCTGTATTTAATGATTTAGACTGGTCTTCTAACGACCCAGCCGAAGTTACTCTTACATTATCTTATGATTACGCAATCTTAGAATTCTAAGAAAGATTACAATATATAAATGATTAAAGGTTCTCTTAGTGAGAACCTTTTTTTTCTCTTTTTTTTAAAGTTATATATTTATATATGAACAAAACAAATATAAAGAAGTTATGGCAAAATTCGATTTTCCAACGGAAGTAATAGATCTTCCATCAAAGGGTAAACTATATCCCGAATCAAATCCATTATTTAAAGGTTCTGTTGAAATTAAGTATATGACTGCCAAAGAGGAGGATATACTAGCTTCACAAAACTTAATTAGAAAAGGAGTAGTACTTGATAAGTTATTTGAATCAGTAGTTGTTGGTGAAGGTGTAGATATCAATGATATATTCATTGGTGATAAAAATGCAATCCTTTTAGCAACTCGTATCTTAGGATATGGTAAAGATTACCAAGTAGAAGTAACTGATCCATATTCTGGAGAACAACAAAAGGTTAACATAGACCTTTCTAAAGTTCAAATAAAAGAAGTAGATGAAAGTAAGTTAGCTAACGATAATAGATATGAGTTTGATTTACCACTTGGTAAGAAAAAAATAGTATTTAGATTACTAACACATAAAGATGAAAAAGATATTAATGCTGAAATAACTGCATTAAACAGATTAACCAAAGGTGATGTAGTATCACAAGATGTAACTACTCGTTTACGATATATGATACAAGAAGTAGATGGTAATACAGATAGAGCATTTATTAATAATTATGTAAAGAATAGTTTACTTGCTAGAGATTCCAGAGCTCTTAGAAAGTTTATTCAAGCATTCACACCTGATTTAGATTTAAAATTTGAATTTACATCAGATATAACAGGAGAGAAGGAGGAGTTAGATATCCCATTTGGGGTAAGCTTTTTTTACCCTTCCGAGTGATTATAGTATCCAACTTCACAATCAAATTTGGGAAATGGTTAACTATGGTAATGGATTTACTTGGTCAGAAGTTTACTTCATGCCAATCCATTGGAGAAATTTCTATTTCAAAAAACTATTAGAGGCTAAGAAGAAAGAAAAACAGGAACACGACAAGGCTACCAAAAAAGGTGGTGGTAGAGGTCCTAATGTAAGAGTGAAGAAGTAATTTCTTCACTTTTTTTTTGTTTTATATTTATATAAGAACAATTATATAGGATACTCAACATGGCAAAAAAGAAAATTAATGAACTATCGGCCGCTTCAAGATTTGTAGGAGCATTTTTTGATGGTATATCTCGTAATACTACTAATAGATTTTTAGCTAAAGCTAGAAAATCTGGAACACCAAAACCCGTACTAGATAAACTTGATAAAATCAGAAAAGAAAAAGCTGAATTAGATGCTTTATTAAAGAAATACTCAAAGTAAGAACTAATAGATGGCTGAATCAAGAGCAACATTACTAAAACAAATAAAAGCACTTCAAAAGGAAATTGCAGACCTTTCGAATAGTGATATTGCGCGACAAAAAGAGTTAAATAAAAAAATAAGAGAAACAATCAATGCTCTCAAGGAACTTAACAAAGAAAGGTTAGCCAATGCATCTGCTGAAGAATCATCTCAAAAAAGTTTAAACGGAATATATGAACAATTTTCCAATCAACAAAAAGGAACATTGGATATGGTTTATGCAGGACAAGATAAAAATCAAGAGGCTGCTTATAAGGTTATGGATATTAACCGTAGTATTGCTCAACTAAGTTCTGAAGATGAATATCAAAAACTAGCTTTACTTGCACAGAGAGATGATGCAATGGGTAAACTTGATGGTAGAAGTAAAGGTTTAATCAAAAATCTAAAAGAACAAAACTCAATAGCTAACGATTTCGGTAATATGAGTGAAAGCCATAAACAAATACTTGAAGGCCAAAAAGCAGTATTAGATGGTATAAAAAATACTATACAAGGTACGATTGATACTGCAGTTACTTTATATGGTAACTTACAAGGAGCAATTGGTGGTGTAATCACAGGATTAGGATTTGTAGTAGATAAGATAGGAGATGCAAATAAAGAGTTAGGAACTACAATGTTCCAAACAGATGGTGTAGCCAGAAGTGCTGGTGTACTATCATTCTTCTTTGATGATGCAGCACAAAACGCTAAAGATTTAAGTGCAGAACTTGGTGATACAGGAAAGGCATCATTTGATTTACAAACCAATATTGGACTAATGTCCAAGAATATGGGTATTAGTGGAACAGAAGCAACTAAATTAGTAGGTGCACTATCACGATTAAATGATGGTTCTACTGATATTGCAAGTGATATGGTTGCAACCTCAAGAGAGTTTGCAAAACAAAATGGAATAATCCCAGCTCAATTGATGGGAGATTTAGCAAATTCAACTGAAGAGTTTGCATTATTCGGTAAAGATGGTGGTAAAAATATATTAGAAGCTGCAGGATATGCTGCTAAACTTGGTACTAACATGAGTACACTTAGTGGTATAGCAGATGGATTACTTGATTTTGAAACATCTATTACTAAAGAATTAGAATTAGGTGCAATGTTAGGTAAAAACATTAATCTTAGTAAAGCAAGAGAGCTTGCATATAGTGGTGATATAGAAGGAGCAACAAAAGAAACTCTTAAACAATTAGGTGGTGTTGATGCATTCAATAAAATGGATTACTACCAAAAGAAACAAACAGCTGACTTATTGGGTGTATCTGTTGCAGAATTGCAAAAGATGAACCAGAATATGGAACAAGCTGATACAATAGGTGGTGTTTTAAATTCAAAATTCTCTACTTTTAATGAAATAGTTAATGCTGGAGTAAATTCCGCTCTTGGTACAACCTTAAAAACATTGGGTGGCGCAGTTTCTGCAGCAGCTCAAATGGGTGGTTCATTTGCTCAAATGGGATTCGATGTAAAAGGAATGGCATCAAAGTTACCAGGTATTGGAAAATTCTTTGGTGGAGGAGGAGGAGCTGGAGCCGCAGGTGGAGGTTTAACAAAAGCTGGCAAACCTGATATGAGGCTCAAAGCAAATAAATCACCAATCGGTGGAAAAGGAAGTATAATGGATGGTATGAGTAAAATTAATATGAGTGCAGTTCTTAAAGGAGCCGCGGCGATGGTATTAGTAGCAGGAGCAGTATTCATATTTGGAAAAGCAGTTCAAGAATTTATGAAAGTTAGTTGGAGTGCGGTTGGAATGGCCGTAGTATCAATGTTAGCATTAGTTGGTGCAGTTGCTCTCTTAGGGGCAATTATGATGAGTGGAGTTGGAGCTGTTGCAATTCTAGCAGGAGCCGCGGCAATGTTAGTTGTTGCATCTGCAGTATTAGTATTAGGTATTGGATTACAAGCAATAGGAACAGGATTTGAAATGTTAGGAGCAGGAATCTCAACATTTATACCTATCTTAACTGGAGTTGCAAGTAGTATAATGGGAATGGTTACAATGATTGCACCAATAGCATTATTATCATATGCATTATTTGGATTATCAGCCGCAATGATGGGATTAGGAGTATCTATGGCATTCTTAGGAATCGCAGGATTACCTGGATTACTAATGTTAGCTGGAATTGCTGCAGTTTCAGGACCAATTATAAAAATGGCAGGAATGCTTGGTATAGGAGGAGAATCAGAAGCTGGTGCAATAGAAGGTGGTTCATTGAGTGAATATGAAACAAATATGTTATCTAAAATGGATCAGTTAATACAGGCAACATCATCACAAAGAGATATTTTCTTAGATAAAGATAAAGTTACCAATGTAGTTATGGATAGAGGTGAAAGAAGTGC
>ERZ1046148.1602-NODE-1602-length-11102-cov-12.098941_pt1 | contig 11102 bp, 17 predicted proteins | sample MGYA00383090_ERZ1046148 | MGnify/ENA primary metagenome ERZ1046148 (study PRJEB29581, sample SAMEA5548360) | metagenome | biome: marine; feature: coastal; material: water | depth 25 m | study: Short-term variability in the microbial, nano- and picoplankton...
TCACCAGTAATTGGACAGTTCAGTTTGTAGTAGTCTGTTGTCTGTTCCATAGCCTGGACAACCAGCTTACCTATAACTTCTGCATCTGTAGGGTCACACTCTATCTGTATCTCATCGTGTATCACACCCAGTTGCTTGTAATCAAACTGATAAGCAAGCGAATGGAAAATAACCCAAGCCCTTTTAGCTATGATAGAGCCAGCACTCTGTAATAAAAAGTTAAGTGCTGAGTGTGGACTGCGGACATATACTCTGCGACCATCTAATGTTTTAATCCAGCCCTTCTTAGATGCGTGCTCAATTTTCTTTCTAAGCACAGCAAGTGCTGGTGTGTTAGACAAGAACTGATGTTTAATTTTCTTTCCCAACTTCTTACCTCCTCCACATATCTTGCCGATCAGGTCATCACCACCACCATACAAGTAGGCATAAATGAAACGCTTTGACTCATCTCTGGTGCTCAAACCCGCAGCCTTTTGGTTGGCTGTGTGTATGTCACCACTTAATATCTCTTCAGTATACCCTGCATCTTTCATATAATGTGCCAAACATCTAAGCTCAAGTCCAGATAAATCAGCACCCACAATTACCTTATCATCTGGGACAGTAAACAGAGCTCTCATCTGTGTTCCATATTCTTTACTGCTTGCTGTTACTTGTTGCAAGTTGGGGTTACTGCTAGACATACGATGTGTGACAGTGCCCATAGTATGAACTCTACTGTGTATCCTACGAGTATCATAGTTGTACTCATCAACCCAGCTACTGACTTGCCCTTGTCTTTTCTGCAACATAAGATACCTGCCAATAATCTGGGCCTCTGGTATGTCCACGTCTTTAAGTGTTGACTCATCGACCTTGGGCAGTCCAGTCTCAGTAAACACAGAAGGCTTCCATCCATAATGCATAAGATGTCTGCCTACTTGCTGCCTACTTCCAAGATTTAGCTCTGGATAAGACCAGTAACCATAGTCACCATCATCATTAGTGTGACACTCAAGGTCCACCTCTGTCTGATAGTGCTTAGTTCTCTGTCCTCTCCTGGTAAACCTATTCTTAACTGGTGTCTTGCTTTTCCATACAGGCAGTGGCACAAAAGTCTTGTGCACCTTTTCCTCTGCAAGTCTTAAGTCATCATTAATTTCAACTAATAAATTAATAGCACCTTTAATATCAAAGAACCACCCAGTCCTCTCTTGTAATGAGCAGTGCTTCTTTGTTTCATACTCTAGCTCTTTGGCATCCTCGCTTAATTTATTCTTCAATAGATACTTGTACACTTTGGTAGTAACCTTGGTATCTCTGATGCAATACTTAAGCATCTCGTCTGTAAACTTAGACCAGTCTTCATAGTCACCCTTTGCAAACCCAAGCCTCTCGCCCCACGCTGCAAGTGAATGACCACCATCTAGTCTGGGTTTGTACAACTGGCTCATCACCATCGTGTCTTCTATCTGTACACTACTGAAGTCCACATCAAGAAGTCTCTCCAGCACTGGCACATCAAAAGCTATGCCATTATGAAAGATCAGGCAGTCAGCCTCTGTTTCTACCCAGGACTTAAACAAATCAAGACAATTGCCAGCAAATGTAGTCACCTCATCTGTGTCTATATCGTGGACAGAAATGCACCAAACAACATTAGCATCTATGCCATCCGTTTCTATGTCACAACTAAAAGTCCGCATCATCGTCTCCCATAACTGGTGAGTGTCCCTTCTCTAGTCTTCCAGTCTCACCATTGAAGTATGCCCATCCAGCCTCGCCAGTTTGACCAGTCCTTCTCATCTTAGGCACACGGATTCGAGTTGCATTTCTCTCGTAGTCATCCTCTGCCAGCTTGTCCCTTGAGAATAGTATGTTGGTATGGCACGCTTGCGGTATAGCACCACTGCCTTTTACATCATACTCACTAATCTTATGTGGATGGCTGCCATCATCTGGCTTTCTTGTGTGTGTAGACAGTATGACTGTAGCCTTGGTCTCTTTGCATAGCTTGATGAACCTATCCATTACTTCTTCGATGTTCTCATTAGATAGATTCTTAATGGCTGTGTGCAGTGGGTCAACAAGTATAACACTACATCCTAACCCCTTGACAAAGTATCTAATCTTACTGAACATTTCTTCAAGGTCTATACTGCCACCACCATCATCGTGTAGTTGTATCTTAGATGCAAACCCTATGTCAACAGCATCTTTCATAATACTATCAACATTCAAGTCATTAGGTTTGAGGAGCTGCATATTCTCACCAGTGTGTACACTCACTACTTTCCTGATCGTCTCATCTATATTGTCCTCAACCATAAAGCAACCTATCTTTTCCTTGGTATTGGTAGAGAAGTGGTAGATTAACTCATTAAGTATGGTTGTCTTGCCTATAGATGTATGTGCAATGATAGACACCAGCTCACCACGGGCTACACCACCACGCATCATCTCATTTAGATTGCCAAACGAATCGGGCAAAGGTATTAACTCGGTGTCTCTGTACTGCATCATAGCATTACGCATATCCTCTACACTAGCTACACCAGATACAGTGTATGGCTTGGCAAAGTCCCACCATTCGTGGACAAACTGCTTGCCATCACCGTTAATCAAATACTCACAAGCATCCTTCCACTTAGATAGTGTCAGTATCTTACATTTGTTAGGGCCTAGTATAGGGGCTACTGCATTTGCTGCATCCCTACCCGCCTCATCATTATCAAATGCAAGAACAACTGTCTCGAAAGAATCGAGCCATTCTATATTAGCTTTGATATTATCCACACAGTTAGAGCCATTAATCACACTAACAAAAGCCCACTTACTACCAAACATCTCATATGCTGCCATCGCATCCAGTTCACCTTCCAGTATGGTAACAAACTTTCCCCCAGGTCTCTCTATGTGCTGACCAAAGAGTGCGTTGTTCTTGCTAGTATCACCTTTGGCAAAGAATCTCTTGCCCTCTACTACCCTTGTCTTCATACCAACCATCTCACCTTTCTTATTATGTATGGGGTAGTGGTGCTTGATGATGTTGCCATCCTTATCCTTCTCGGCCTTGACTCTGTACTTCTCAAGAGTCTCACCTCTGAGCCTACGATCAGGCAAGCTAAAATACTCACCTCTATAGTCAGCTATCCAGTCATCATCCTTGGTTTGTTTTACTTTTACCCCACCTAGTGCCTCCTTGCCTCCCCTATGGTGGGTGCCGCAAGCAAAGCAGTGGGTCTGACCATCTGAATAGACAGCCATATTGTCCTTACCTGTGTCCTTGCCTCGCATTGCACAAGTAGGACACTGTTCTTTTCTTAAAAGTATATTACCTTTATTCATATCTCCTCCCATTTTAAAATAAAAAGGCAGCCACCCTCGTAGCTGCCCCATCTAACATTGCCTATCTTACATTAGAAATCAGATTCATCTAGTTCCCCAGCACCATCTGCTTTCTCTTCGACTCGCACTGCTTCTAAGTAACTAAAAGCAGACCAGTCACCCTTGCCAGGCTTAACCTTCATAGTCACAGTGTCACCGTATAGAGAAAGATGATTGATACCAACCTCCTCCTTGTCGACATTGTAAACTTTAGGTGCACCGAAATCTATCTTACGAGTAGCGGTGATTTGCGTAGCACCATCATACTCCTTAGTTTTCAGTCCTTGTTTCTCAGCAAGTTTCTTACTATCCTTATCCAACGCAATCGTCAAAGAATATTTCTCCGTTCCCTTATACACATCGGGCTTTAAAACGTGGTTAAAAACCACAGTACCAACTAAACTCATAGCACTCATATATAACTCCTGTAACATTAACATTTATGACCCGTGGGTCTCCAACTAGTAGGTAATCCTACTAAGGGTACACTGGAAAATAAGGAAGGAAAACCAGTGTACTCTTAGAAAGACTAAGAACCTAAGACTATCTAGGAGTGAGTGTTTGGGTACTCACCCACAAACTCAAACCTAGACTGTCTTAGTATTGTAGGAGATACAAGTAATTAAATTTTAGCTGATGTTTCAGGATGTGTCAAGCTATTTGCTATCTTTTTTTCCTGATCCATATGCTCCTTGTTGTATGCATCTGAACGCATATACTCCTCGACCATAGCATCGATGATGTCTTGCTCAGTGAGACTATCTATGTCACCACCTTGCAGCTCATCCATCTTATCTATCATCATTTGCTTAAATACTCCCATTACTTACCTCCCTTTGTTGGTATCCTATAATCGCTGTAATAGTGGTCGTGTATCTTCTTGAATCCCAGACCGTGTATCAAAGCATACTTAAGATTATCTATGCCACTCATCTGGCTTACCTTGAGGTCCATCGTCTCTTGGTAATCATTGAGTGCTTCATTAAGTGTGTTAAAACCTTGCAGCACATTGTTGTACTGCGACAAGGGCATCGTTATCTCTACCCTATTCTTTACATACCTTACTTTTACTTCTTTCATTATTCCCTCCCTGGGTAATCATCATCATCATCGAGTGAACCATCATCTAAGATAATCTCATCGACACTCACTATCTCAAACTCATCGTGCAGTTGAGATGCTCTTGCTTCACGGTGGTATTGGTCGTTCCAATATTCTGTATCGGCTATCGCTTCTGCTTCACCCATATCATCAGCATCAACCTCCACTTTGAAATCATATGATACAGTTGACTGTATGTGTACTTCAAAACATTTACTCATATTACCTCCTTCCTTTTAATTGTTTAAGTTCATTATACAGATAACTATTGCTTGCAACAAGGTCTGCTATCTGTTGTTGTTGACTCTGTAGTATATCAAGCAGGTGTCCTGGATTAAATCCTACTTTATGGTATCCCACATTACCATCATCATCAAACAAATCAGCACCATACACGCTGCCAAATTCAAACGCACTTTCTATGCGTTCATCTATTACCCTATCCAGGGCATATGTATCAAATGTAATCATTTATCACCTCCATTTTTTAAGTTCATTATTGTGTCTGCATTTTCTAATCGCCACGCATCCCTAGCCTCTAATCTATATTTGTTGAGCCTAGCTATGTCACTGTAGTTCATAGTCTTACCATCCCTATCCTTAACCTTTGTTGCTGTGTGGTTGTTGGTGTGAGTGTAAGTGCCATCCAAGTAGCTGGGGTTAATTGGCACACCCCAGGCTATCTTAACTTGCTTGTCTTTCCATTCTTTCATTATCCCTCCTATCTTTTCTTTTTTGGTTTCGACTTAACTTTCTTTTCTTAACCCTACGATTCCATCCAATGTATCGCTTAGACATCACCATACCTCGGATAGTTTAACGTTTGGTCAACACGATGCCTGATCTCACCTATTGGCGTATCCTTGTTTTGTATCTCGTGATAGAACCTATCATCCAGTGTTCTCAATACAAACACAAGCGTATCTCGCAGCTCATCGTTTCTATCTTGCAACTTGTAGATGTGCTCAACACAATCCACAGTTGTATGTCTTTCTTTACTCATTATTATCCCTCCCATTTATATGAACCCTTCTCTGGATACTCATCAACCTTAGTGTATCCTTGACGCTCTTGATAAGGTCTAGGTTCTTTGCCATCAATCACCCAAGTTTTCATCATAAACGTGTCTGCAACTAGCTCTTCATATCCTTGAATCGGTCTATCAAAAGCGTAGTGCTTGGATGCTTGTTTATTTATAAAAAGTTTTGGTATTAGATTTGTTGTTAGGAAATCATCCACATCCTCTAGTATACAGAGAAACTTTCTTCTATCGAGTTCTCTCTCGTGTATCTCTTGATTTAATCTAGCAATCTCACTCTCTAGATACTTGATATCCACGAGTTCTAAGTCACGAGAAATCTCATCCTCTAAATCACTAACTCTAGCAGCTAGCTTATCTATTATCTTATCTTTTTTCTTGCTCATACAAATCCTCCTTGTTTTAGTATGTGGACTATCACATCGACAGTCCATCCGTTGCCCAACATCTTCTTGCGTTGGGTATTGCTTACACCATCCGTATAGTCATCGGGCAGTGTTTGTAATCGCTCCATTTCTAATGGTAGCAGTGGGCGATACGTTCCCTTATCCACTTGTGCATTTTTAAATCTTACACCAGTCAATACTTTAGGCTCACGATTACCACCACCCATAGTATTTAGAGTTGGGCTTTTACCCGTATCCGAATACACACGCTTGAGTATATCGTGACCATTAATGTCTAGTGCAGTGCCAATGTGGTGACACTCTTCATCCTTGTCATACTTTCTAAGTTCACAAGTTCTGACACCAGTCATAGCTTGGTTGCCAAATCCCTTGTAATCTCTAGCTAGTAGACAAGCAGCTTTATCCACATTTGTCTGCTTAACAGTTGTGCCTTGGTCAGCTACACTATCACCGTATCCCTCGACAAGTATATCTTTCAAGACTACACCTTTGTCATCGGGCTGAGTTATATCCCAGTTGGCCCAATACAAACGGTATCTGTTTTGTGCTGATACAAGTGACGAGTTTATCGCTACTGGTTCTACACCTAGATACTTGCTGATGATGTCTTGATACTCTTGCTTCATCCTTACATTTTCTAGTAAGAATTTAACATTAGGATTGTATCTTCGACACTCATCTAGGACTCTAAGAAACTCAAAGAATAGTGCTGACCTAGGGTCATCAAAAGCTAATTGCTTACCCGCAAAACTAAATCCCTGGCAAGGTGAACCCGCAAGGATCAGGTCTATGTTTGGCAACTGTATCCCACTGACAAAACTAACATCGCCAACAGAAACAGTGCTTGGGTAATTTTTAAGGGCAATCTTTTCTGCATACTTATCTATCTCTGATGCAAAATAATTATTAACCTTAATCCCTGATCGTTCAAGGGCTACTTGACCGCAGCTCGAACCATCAAACAGACTTAGCACGTTAATGCCTAGATTGTTATCTGTATCCATACTTACTCCTTCCTAGTTATAAAGAGTAAAGGATACTCGGAACTATTCCGAATATCCCTTAGTTTTTACAACTACTTAGACAAAAAATCGCCTGGACTTACAGCCTTATCTCTGTACTCATCCATAACACTTACATTTTTTTCTTCTTTTTCTAACTTGTAACCGTTTTGTTGCATAAATTGCAACGCTTCAATCGTGCAATCACTAACAGTTAGCTTACGAACAAAATCATTCCAATCTACACAAATGTAATCCAACATATCTTCAACTTGATAGATATGAATCAACTCATTTTCATATGCGTAAATAACAGAATCTAATTGTCCATCTGTAAACTTATCAATAGTCATACATCCTCCTTAGTGGTTTAAGTAACTTACATTTTTTACACTACTATCCCAGCATTGTCTACAATCACCGCACTCGTTGTTGTTTTCAAAGGCTCTGCAAGTTGCATCATCCTTATCAGTAACAACAGTGCTAGTGTTTGCATACTTTGGTGGTTTACCATCCACAAAACTACCACTTAGCCTGATCACTAGATTTTTCGGGATAGGCTTACTGTAATTCTGTATCCAGTTGCTTTCTTTAGTAGGCAGCCAGTATTTTACATCGGGTGTAGCTTGTGCTATCTGCACAATCTTATCCAAATGCTCAACACCTTGTATGTCTCCGCTATCGTGCCATCTAAAAACTTTATCCTCTAGTATTGCTTTAGCGTGAGTCATCACAAATATCATTGCTTCAACCCACTGTGGCTTATCAATACTATCAAGACGTCTGTATTGTGCTTTCTTTACTTCGGGATAGACCGTATAAAATCCTTTATCCGCATAGCAATCTGCACACACAGAAGTAGGTATTTTTTTGAGTATCATCCCAGTCTTGCACATATCTGTAGGCAATCCGTAAGACCAACCAGGCATTTTCTTAGGTTTAGAAAATTTGCCCACATAATCTATGGCTGCCTTCAGCGTTTTGAATGGCACTAACAATAAATTGTTTTGTATATCCATATTGTTTCCTTCCTAGTTAAAAAGAGTAAAGGCTACCGATCAGGCAGCCCTTAGTTTTTCTAACTACTTCTTAACGATGTAATTACCTTGCTTATCTTTGTAATCCATTCGCATTGTTGTTGCAAAAATCCACATACCAGCTAATCCAATAGCTAAGATTGTGAATACTAAAAACATAATAATAATATCTAACATATTAAATACCCTCCATTAGTTGCTCTGTTAAAAACACATCAGCACGTTTACCACCAGCTTTGATGTAAAAAACTTTATCTAAATTGATTGTGCGATAGTCATTCGCTTGAACGTCAAATACAACCCGTAAATTGGGCTTATCCTCTGGTCGATACGATAATTCACCACCTTTTAGCCATTTTTTAACACCGATTCTGCAATTCATTTTCCGAATTGAACCATCAACTTTATGAAACTTAACGGTGAAAAACTTACCGCCATTTTCACTAATGATTGACTTGATTTTGGTGCGTCTATTCAAGACTCTAAAAGTTTGCTTTCTATTCATAAACTTTCCTTTTTATTAGTTAATAAGATTCTCGGAATAGTTCCGAAAATAGAATAAAGAGAACCTCTATTCATAGTAATATTATGCCATTTTAAGGCGTTTTAGTCAATAGTAAGGGGATAGGAAGGGTTAGACAATAAAGATTGAAAATAGGGGTATTTATGGGGCTCGGCTTCTAGGATCAGGCAGCCACCAGGGAGCAAGATAATTTTCAATAGGCGAAAAAAAACCCCGCGATTAAGCGGGGCTTCTTAGTTGATTAACTTAAGCGGGTTGAACCGCTTCGCCAGTCTTACCGAAACGTTCTTCGCGTTCCTTAATAAGTTGGTCTAGGTCTTTTCTGCTAAGTCCCATAAACCATTTTTTATGGTCGCGGTATTCCTCGGCTTTCTTGCTTTCCTCGGCTTCCTTCTCCGCTTGGTCTTTTTGAACTTGCTCGGCTTCTGTAAGCGGTTCAAACGTAGGCTTGAATTTAGGCACACAGTTTGGACCAGTTAACTTAGTCCCAACATTCACAAGGCTTTTTTGGTCTTCCTTAGTAATTGGTGAGTCTTCATTTTTAGCCATTTTCCTATAGACATTTGATACTTGTTGTCTTAGAGTGTCTAGCATTAAAAATTCAACTGTCCCCTTTGTAAAGCCTTCTGTATTCTTAAGCCTTATTGCATAGTCTGTAATGTCTGCAATTCCAGTCTTAGATTCTTTTAAATCAGTGAATAGAATAGACATCAACAAAGCTTCATAAGTCCCACTATTTTTGACCAGCTTTTTACCTTCCTTGTGTAAGTCTTGAATAGACTGCTTACAGTTTTTAATATCGTTAATTGTTTCCGATATTGAATTGAAAGGGTTGCTAGCATTACCACTCACAACTTCAACGGCTGGTCTTAAGTTTAAATCAGCCATTGAAGAATTGGTCTTTTGCTTAGTTGTTTGCTTTTGTTTTGTTTTTATAGTCATTGTATTTTCCTTATTTAGACGTCCGCGAAATTGCGACCGTTTGACATAGTCTAGTCTATTGCTTTGTCAATTGCAAGTAAATAATAAAACTTTGTCTATGTTTGTTATTATATGAAACCTCGAATTATCCCTTCAAGATAAAAAACATTCTCGGAACTATTCCGAAAATCTAGGAAAGAATCCGCGACTATCCAACCGCCTATATATCCACACAGAAAGTAGGGGTATATGCGAGGGGGAGCACCCTTTTGGAATTTTCTTCACACGAGCGAAACCTATGCACAAGTAAAATTATTATTTTTTCAATATTCCGCAACACACCGCGACAGATTCGGGCATACTGTGTTAATCAATGCCAAACTGGGGTTGACTTTTAGTGGTTTATACTTTATAATATTGTTTATCTTTGTTGTGAAACACTAGATACCTAGATAATGCTAAAGAAGGTGCGTTTGTGAGTTTACCTATTTAAAATACTTTCTAATATTCTAGGAATCTAAGAGGCAACAATATTATTTTAAGGTATAATACTAGTATATGGCACAAAAAGGCAAAGCAATAGCTGATTCAGAAGATGAGATCAGGCAAATTGAAAAGGAATTAGAGGAAGAAGCTAGATATGCAGTAGCTTCAGCCAAAGGAATAGTACCAGCAGATGCTGTAATTAAGATTGAACGTAAGATGGGCAGACCAACTGGTGGCTTATCCCAGCAATCTAAGGCAGCAGGTGGCAAAAAGTCTAGAATCAAGAGAGGGCAAAAGTATAAGCCTAGCGATGATGATTATTCTAAGGTAGAAGAGATGGTTACTATAGGGCTAGACCAACACACAATAGCAAAAGTGATGGGTATCTCTAATGCCACCCTAACAAAATATTTTGCACACAATTTGCTAGTTGGTAAGGACAAAAGGACCGCCCGCGTGGCTGGTGTAGCCTACGAAATGGCAGTATCTGGGGAGTCCCCTAGTATGACTACGTTCTGGCTAAAGACACAAGCTGGCTGGTCTCCAAAGCACCACGTTGTTGTAGAAGATAGACAGTTTGATATACAGTGGGCCCAAGATGAAAAGGATATTGCAGATGCTAACCAGATATTAAGGGATAAAGACAGCAAGGTGCACTAAACTTTATGCAAGAGGAGAGAAAACCTATAGTAATACCCTACACACCTAGGGAATTACAAAGACATTTGCACACAACGCTAGATAGATTTAATGTTGTGGTATGTCATAGGCGATTTGGTAAGACTGTGTTTGCCATAAACCAGCTAATCAAAAGCTCTGTAGAGGATATAGGTAAAGGTAAGCCCGCACCTAGATATGCATACATAGCACCACTATTCAAGCAAGCTAAAACAGTTGCCTGGGATGAACTTAAGAGATTATGTTCTGTATTTCCCGAAGTAAAGTTTAACGAGGCAGAACTAAGAGCCGACTTTATGGGAGCGAGGATACAGCTCTACGGGGCAGATAATTATGACACACTCCGTGGAATTTATTTAGATGGGGTCGTGCTTGATGAGTACGCTCAGATGAACCCTAAGATGTTCTCTGAGGTTATAAGGCCCGCACTATCAGATAGAAAGGGGTATGCAATATTTATTGGTACACCTAAAGGAAAGAACGAATTTTATGATTTATACCACTCTGCCCCAGAGAAGAAGGGATGGGCTAGATTCTTAT
>ERZ1046148.1608-NODE-1608-length-11081-cov-5.367132_pt1 | contig 11081 bp, 3 predicted proteins | sample MGYA00383090_ERZ1046148 | MGnify/ENA primary metagenome ERZ1046148 (study PRJEB29581, sample SAMEA5548360) | metagenome | biome: marine; feature: coastal; material: water | depth 25 m | study: Short-term variability in the microbial, nano- and picoplankton...
AACGACGGAGCGTATTCGTCCGCAACAGTTACCGACGCAGACCTTCACATAGGTTCTAGGCATTCTGAGTACGGGGATTTTAACGGATTTGAAGGTAGTTTAAGAAGTGTTGCTATTTACGACGAAGCAGTAACCGATAGTAAAGCTCAGTCAATTATCAATTACTTAAACGCTAATTAAAATGGCTTCAATTAAGAAGGCAGCGAGAGACAAGTTAAAAAGACGTATGAGTTCCTACGGAGGAGCTTTTACTAAAAAACTTAAAGATTCATTAAGGAGAAGGGGGAATATTGCTTTTGGTAACTTAGAAAAAAGTATAAGAACTAGAAGTAAGTGGAGTTATGAAAAGGGAGGCTTTAGGTTGTTAACTGAAATGAATTTATATGGTAGCTTCTTAAATAAGAATAAGCATCCTAGAACGATGCCTAACTTAGATGCTATACGTGCTTGGATAGACCAAAAAGGAATAAGACCTAACGCAAAGAAGGGTGTAAAAACAAAAGAGCAGCTAACATACGTGATAGCTAGAGCTATACAAAAGAAAGGTTTCGCCACGTACAATAAACATGGTATAGGGTGGATTGACATAATTATACAGGAAGAAATTAATAGACTTAAAGGTCGGGCTAGAAAAGATTTAAGAGACGCTGTTAGGAGTTTGACTATAGAGACTTTAGATTTTAACAAAAAATAATAAACTAAGATGAGTCACAATATACAAATAGTAGATATATCAGGGGATTGCGAGAAAATCCAAACAACTAGTAGACCTATACTTGTTAAGTTTGAACACTCAGGAGACGTGGGAGTTCCTATTGCTGCGGCGGTGCAAGCTGACGTAAGCGTAGAAGTGGATGGGACTTGGGTAAAGATTGGAGGAAGTATAGTTGCGAATAAAGAATGGGATAGTACCGCAGCATCGCCAAGCTTTGAATTTGACATATCAGCAATGTTAGCTTCACGAATTAAAGATGCGACCTTCCCGATTTTAGATTTTAGCACTAATATAAATGTGGATGCTTCTCACTTGAATACAGGCTCTCAAACAGAGTGGAGGAGAATGATAAAGTACAAGGTAGAAGCTAGAGCTTTGTACGTTGATTCAGATACAGGTGTCTTAACACTGAATGAGACGGATGCCGTCGTTCCTTACCCTGCCTCTAGTTATAGATATGCTATAGGAGCGTTTCTGCCCGATAGTGTTATTACGTCGGACAAATACTCAAACCTCAACGTTAATGAGGGGTGGAATATATCTGATTTAGAAGGTGGTTCTATTCCTGCATCAAGTTTTCAGTTTCTAACTAACTGCCCCTCATCTTTAAGACGTAGAATATTTGTAGGGCAACCTATGGCTCTTTACGGATTAAATCACGACTGGTCGGGGACTACTGTAAAGGTGGCGGCTGACCATATTAATGACTCAGGGTCTAATGTTACAAACGACGAAGTAGATGGTTCTTTTTTAGATAGCGGTGTTGATGATTTAAGGTCTACAAATATGACCCCTACCGACTTTTTTCTTTTCGGTGCGTTGACAGGTTCATCGGCAGCCTCTTGCGGGAACTATTTCAGCTTATTCCTAAGAACAGGCTCTACTAACGGGGTTAAATTGAATTTTGAATTAATAAATAGCGAAACAACATCTAACCCTAACTTAAGTAAAATTAAACCTGACGACACTATTATTTATTTTATTAATGATTTTGGTGTTTGGGATTACTATATTTTTGATGGATTCTTAGACATCACTCATACTCACGAAAAATCAACGTTCAAGAAGGGGGTTAAAGACTACACTTCTAGGCAATCATCTAGAACAGGGGTTTCTAGAGGGACTACTACAGAGCTTTATACTTGCCGCACCTTGGTTAATAAGGAAGCTTCTATGTGGTTGTCTGAAATATTTAGAAGTAGAACGGTTTGTTACTACGATAGGTCTGAAGCTACCTTTGTTCCTGTAACAGTTGTGGATGGGGAGACTTACCCTTCATCTTCTGACAAACTATCTTTAGAACCTTTCTCTATATCTTTCATTAAGGATACTTATACTATAAAAGGATAAATTATGGCGATAAATACATTTGAAGTAATAACTAGACACGGATGGTCTGCATTTGAAAATACATCTATTCTTGGCGAGACTGAAGGATTTGAGAACGGAGACTTTAAGTCTTGGGATATTTTTGAGCTTGAAGGAGAGTGGGCAAACATATCGGGCTACGGAAACCCTAAACATTGGTCGTCTACCGTTCAGAATGATGGAATGGGAGTTGTAGATGGCTTTCTTTTTTTAAATGGAGATTTTTCAGACTCACTATTTGCGGAAACATTCGAGTCGTTGGATGCGACTAACGCTTATTACTCCTTCTTAAAGCCTAATGAATGGGTCGTTAAAAATTTCAGTATAGATAATCACGGATACGATAAAGGCGAAGAACATTATTGCGAGGCTAATCCTGATTGTGATTATACTTACTATAAAGGGGATGACCGCGAGTTGTACCCTTCTTTAGACCTTCAGTCATCTTCGGGAGCAAGTTTTGGGTCTAATATTATATCTAACGGAGATTTCGCTAGTAATATAACAGGATGGACTGTTACTGACGCAGCAACAACGACTATCGCTCATTCGTCGGGTCAGCTTAGAATTGATAACACAGCGGCAGGTGAGACGTCAGGGGCGTATGCTACAATTACTACAGAGATAGGGCATACATATTTTTTATCTGTAGACGTAGATATAAATACGGGTGCATCGGGAACTGACTCTAACGGTTTCCGCGTTACCGTTGGGACGGCGGCTAGCGGCTCTGACAGCTACTCCATTATAAATTCTGATAAAAAATACGGAGGGAGAGCTAGTGCTTTATTCCCTCACCACCACATCTTTAAAGCTACATCAACTACAACATACATATCTTTACTCTGCGGAGAAGAAGATACTACTACGGGTTATGTACTTGTAGATGACGTAGAAGTTAGGATTGTATCTAGTTCATTAAGAAAAGCGGGGAGTGATGATTTTCAATATATACCTGCTGCTAAACCTTGGGTGCATGGCGTGAGTACTGGCGCTGTAAGTGGATTAGATTCAGTTCACATATCAGCCAACGCTACGCAGATGATTGATTACGGCTCATATAAAGGGTTTAATGATTTGCAAAATAAAATAGTAGCAGGTGACCCTGATTTTTGGTCTAGAAAAATTACAGTAGAAGGTGCTGAAGGTAGCAGTGGTAGATATATAGAGATTATTACAGATGACTCTATAATTTCTAGGGGTGTAGCCGAAGGGGTGGCTAAGCATTGGGACATCACTAACTTATCAATGGGAGATTATTACGCTACTAAGTTGTCCGAGCCATTATTTGGTTCTGCTATAACGTCGTTGTACGGATTGGGCGTAGTCACTCCTCTCGTCCCCGCAGTACTTAGGGTTGGAGGGCTTAACCAGTCAACAGGCGGGGCTTTTGGTGGAGATGATTACGTTACGATTAAAACTAATTTTCAATTTGACACAACCCACCCAATTTCAGGGGCTCAAAATGTGCTTACCTCTATTACTGACTATTATGGAAACCAAGTGAGCTATGCTCTCGATGGGGCGACAGGAATATCAACCCCTCTCGGAAACGGGTATTGGTATCCTAAATTACAACCCCCTGCAGCCCCGTCCCCTCCTCTTTATATTCAGGATTCAGGAATCCTTAAGATTAATGGGCATCCTGAAACGAGTTCGATTACGTGGAGAAATGACTTCGCTCTTGAGTTGGGTCATCAATACAGGGTTTTCTTTGATATTAGTCGTTGCGATGGGAATCTTAGCATAAAACTCATTAATCCAAGTGGTATAACTTTATGGATGGGGAGCGTAGCGTCTCTTCAAGAAATGGATGGAGTTGAGCCACTAGCAAGCGGCTTTGCATTTGGTGTAGATTTTTGCCCAAATATAAACGGGGCTAGCCCTTCTGACCAGTTGAACGCTTTAGCACTCTACTCTTTAGAGCTTACCTTTGAAGGGGGTGTTTCTGATGAGTTATGGATTGATAAAGTTAGGTTCACAAAAAATAGTATAAAACACGCGCTACATCGTTACGCTAACACGGAGGGAGGCGACTCAGATGCTTTTTTAGGTGGTAGAGAGAAAGACTTTATAATATCAACTTACCCTAGCTTAAGCTCAGGTACGGCTTGGAGGAACATGATTTCATATAAGGATAGCGGTGGTCACGACAAAATATCTCACTGCGACCCTGATGGTAGTTTTGAGCAGTCGATACCTTCAAAGGAAATTTTAAAACAAAGAAGATACCTTAGTAGAAGCGTGTTGTTTGACTCTATAAAGACTCCTGAATCTCAAGGTTCAACTTTTAGATTTTCTCCAAGCAGACTAGCTCCAAAAGATTCAGAAGGGTTTTTTACAGGCGCAGCTTTTGATGTTACCTGTACTCTTAGAAGACCTTTAGGGTCAAATGCTGTGGATTACTACGCTGATAACACAGACACCGATGGTCTTGCCTTAAAATCTCATTGTAAAATAAACTCTATAGAGTTTTCAACTAACGAATACTCACACATAACTCAAGAGTCGTCAGGAGACGATAAGCTTAGTTTTGTTTACGACCCCGCACAAACCTTTACTCCACCACCTGAAGCTACGTCAACAGTTTCTTTATTTGACCAAGGGTTAGAGGGGGAGGTTGTAACGGTTTCTTGGGACTTTACATCATTTACAGGTAACGCTTTAATGATAGACTTTGGTTCAAACGGAACTAACGCTATAGAGGTTTCAGGAACAGCGGCAGGCAGTCAAGACATTGTTTGTGATGGGGATAACATTAGACTTAGAAGTAAACTTGCTACTGAAAACAGGACGTATGGCAGTGAATTGGTCGTGAACGGGACTTTCGCTACCAACTTAAATGATTGGCTCTACACTTCAACAGCGGCAAGCTATGTTGCTCATTCGAGTGGCGAGATGCACATAGATGGATTGAAGGGTTACACTGAGAGAGGGGTTGTTTATCAAGATATTACCGTGTCAGAAGGCGACACGTACATCTTATCCCTTTCCTACAGAATGTCGGCAGGGGTTTTATCTATAGATTTGGATGGTGCGGATGAATTTCATCACGAATCACAAACGGATTACTACTCCCCTATAGACTATGTCACTTTTACCCGTGAGTTTGTTGCTGCCACCACCACTTTACGCATTAATTTTTGGGGAACAACAGGTCTGGAAGTTGATACTCATGTTGATAACGTTTCTTTAAAAAAGGTTACGATTACAGCCCCAACAGCAACTAGCGCCGTCTTAGATTACATTAAAGTGGCTCAAGGTTCTGCTGAAATAAAAATGTATGGTCAGAAGTGGGGGGATGCTAGTTCCGCTAACATCGGTATTGCTTCAACTTACCCTTACGACTCAGGGCTTAGAATTAAAAGTGTTTCAACAGCTCTTGGGTCGGAGTTAATATCAACTCCTACAACAACCTTTGTTAATGGAGACCTTACGGGTTGGACTTTAGTTAATAGTGCAACTAACACAACAGATGGAGCTGCTGACTACGCTGATGTCACGTCTTCAGCTTCTAGTAATGAACTAATAAAGACAGGAGCTATATCCGTTACTGTCGGCGAGGAGTACGAGGTTTCTTTCAACAGGGTTAGCGGAACACAATCAGTTGGTTTGTACGTCGCTCAAACATCAACGACTGGTGCTTACCACGTAGTATCACCTACATACAGCTCTACGGCAGGTGTAGAAAAAGTTAGATTCATAGCCCCCGCAACTGCTGTTTATATTGGCTTTAGAGCGTCGGCTACTAATAAGAAGTGTTTATTTGATGACGTATCTTTAAAACAATTACGCCCTGTAGCGGCAGCATTCGCAGGGGAGTACCCTGAATGGTATAGGAACGTTACTGGGCTTAATGGGTCTAAAGAAATAAAGATAAGGGTTGATGTAAAGAGGTTATCCCCTGACAATAAGGTTGTTTTAACAACTAACATTGGGACGTATGGTAATCTCGTTGAACACAACATAACCTCTACGGGTGTTTGGACTACAACTTTAGCTGCGTCATCGTACACAGGCTTAGTCCCCCAAGTCCAAGGGAATATACATCAAGTAAGGCTTAGAGCGGAATCTACAGCGAATCCTGTTGTGGCAATAGACGCTGTAATCGCTAGTATAGAAATTGAGAGAACTAATATGCTAGATGAGTCTAAGCTCACTTACATAGATTTGTATGATGACTTTGATTTACCTATAAGTCTTTCTTCAAAAGATTTTAGCAGTATAAGTAAATCTAGTGGAGATTTCTCAAAAACTATAACAGTCCCCGCAACTAATAAGAATAAGGATGCGATTCTATTTAACGGTGAGCTAAATTCATTAATAAACGAAGCTTATAGAGAAGGTATAGACTGCTTAATTAGGAATCAAGGGGTTGACATTTTTCAAGGGCTTCTTTTCTTAAACGAAAGTTCTTTAGATGAGTTCGGGGTTAAAGATTTAAGTTTCCACATAAAAGGGGGGAACTCCTCTTGGGCTGAGAAGCTTAAGAGAAAGAGATTAAGGACTTTAATTAGTGATGACTATTCGATAAGTGCTAGAAGCATTTTAGGTTTAACTGAAACTGATTCCGATAATGATATACAGTTTCCCGACGAAAATTACAGCGCCACCGATAACGCTTCCAATGAAATTGTATTCCCTTTAGTTGATAATGGTCAGTGGAAGGTTAGCTCTTTCGCTGATTCAGTAAACGAGGTTTCGGTAGGATGGGATAATATAAAGCCTGCTTACAGGATAGTCAAGGTTCTTAATCAATGTTTTAACTCTATCGGCTATACTTTAAAAAGCGACTTCTTTAATGGTGGAGATTGGAGTAGTGATTTTGGTTCAACTTTTTTAAACTTTATGGAGAATTTGGTTGGGGTAGCCCCTACCGCAAGCGTTAGTGAAGAAGCTATAAAAGCCTCTGAGTTAGACCTTAGTTATGACCACTCTACAGTAAGCGGTGATTATAACTCGCACTATTCCAATAAAGAGCCTTCTGCGGCTTACGTCTCAGGATTATTAACGGTAAGACCAAAAATTACATCCCCTTTCCTTCACGAAACTTATGGAGGTGATTATCACTGCGATTGGGCTTTCTTACATTTTAACAAGACAAATACCGATGCTTCGGACGCACACTCATTAAGTGATTTGATGGGAGATTTAGGGTCTAGGTTTTCTACCAATCCTGACGGGTCTCCTTACTCTAAAATATTAGGGCACGTTTCAGGTTCAAAATCTCACATAAGCGTCGCTAAAAGTGGGTATTATAAGTTAAACTTTTCTGTTAAAGCGGATTTTAATTGCCAAGGCGACAACTTCGGGACTACAACTGGTAGTAATCCAACTAGCGACCTTCTTGATTGGCATAGCGGCGGGCTTTCAAATGTTTCCCGTAAATTTACTGTAGGGCTAGTGTCTAGTACTTTAGCTAATGATTCACTATATAGAGACTCATCGTCTTTTGGGCTTGAGTTTTTTGATTTAGATAATGACAGCTTTGTAGAGTTAGACCCTACAAATTATTATAACGCTAACATAAGTGTAAGTAGGACTCAATACTTAAAAGCAGGGGAGATTTACAATGTAATGGCTTTATCAGCGGTAAATCACCAAGGCGCAGTTAATTTCCCTATGACTTTAGGTACAAAATTTAGAGTGTCCTCCGCTGAAATGAATATGACGCTGAGTAAAGATATAGCCCCTATGCGTGGGAAGAATAACCTTATATATACACCTGAAGGAAATCCTAAAGTTTCTTACGCAGAGGTTCTTCCCGACGTGTCTTGCTTGGAGTTTATTTCTGATATATCTAAAGCGTTTAACTTAATATTTACAACTAACGAAGCTTTAAGAGAGGTTGTGGTAGAGCCTTATAAGGACTTCTATAGCAATTCTGAGATTAAAGATTGGACTGATAAAGCTGTTATAACAAACATAAAGGAAAATGCGGTTATAAAGTCCGATTTAAAGTACTCTATGGCTAGCGATAGTAGCGATTACGAAATTGATAAATTCAAGTCAGGAACAGATGATTTAAGCCTAGGTGACAACTATGTTGATACAGGGATAAAAGTCGAAGCTGACGACACTGAAATATCTTTAGATATATACGCTCCTATGAAAATGGCTTGGTCTAAGTTTATATGTAGAGACGCTAACAATACAGACGTTGCTAGCCACGAACCTATTTGGATTCCTAGAATTTGGGACACTCCTGACTCAAATCTCGAACCTGAAGCTAACGCTCAAGTTCCTTCTCCAAACAATTCTCACGAACATAAGTTAGGAGTGTTGTCTAATTTTATTGATGTAGGAGAGCCTAGCGAAACTAATAATAATACTACAGGATTGACTATAACTTATGAGTTGGAGCGTTTTTGGGACTCCGAGGAGGAGGAGATAAGGTTTAAGAAAGAAAGAGTTAAGAGCTACCTACCTGTAGGGTCTTACTCTCCTTTTGATTCAGACTTCCCTAATTTAACATTCTCAACAACAATAGCGGGTAACGCTAACTCTAAAGGGCTTTACAACAAGTATCACGAACCTTTAATTGAGATGTTGAAGATGAGAGATAAACTAATCACAGCAGAGGTTCTATTAACTCCCGCTGATTTAGCAGGGATTGATTTTAGAGAACGGATACATATAGATGGGAATGTTTATATATTAAATAAAATTAAAGACTTTAATTTCTCAGGAGAACCTACAGAAGTTGAGTTATTATTAGTAACACCTAGAGGAACAAAAGAATAGAGTTATGGCTAAAACTACAGACAAGTACGCAATACAGTTTGATGTCAAGGGTTTAAATAAACTCGCAGATTATCAAAGAGAGTTAAGGAAAGTTAACTTGAAACTGAAAGAACACAAGGCGGCTACGAAGAACGTGGAAAAGATTAGTTGGGCTAGAGAAAGGCAGTTGGCGAATCTAACGGGCGCTCAAAAGAGATTAACAAGTAACATACAAAAATCAACAAAAGCATTAAAGGTTAATAGTAATGAGTTGCTTAAAAACAATGATGCCTCAAAGAAAAACGGTAAAGCTGTAAAGTCTACGGGAAGAAGTATGGCAGCTATGGGGGTTTCGGTTACGGCTGCGCTTATGTCTTTTAAGCGATTAGGAGATTTCTTAATCTCTAGTCTTAAGGATTTCGCAGCATACGAGAGGGGGGTTAAGAATGTTACAACCTTATTTAATGCGGAAGATAATAACATGTTTAAAGCGGATATGTACGAAGGGGTCATTGACGTTAGTAGAGAGTTTGGGTTTACATTAAATGATGTTAATAAAGCTATGTTTAACTCTGTCTCTGCAGGAGTCTCTGCGGGGAATGCTGTTAAATTCTTAGAGGAAGCCTCTACTTTAGCAATAGCAGGGGTTACTGATTTAAAGTCTGCTGCGTTAGGGTTAACCACTGTAATCAACGCTTACGGTATGGAGGCTGAAGAAGCTCGTAGGGTTTCTGAAATATTCTTTACAACTCAAAAGTTTGGTGTAACAACTGTAGATGAGTTAGCTAAATCAATAGGGGTAGTAGTTCCATTTGCTGCGGCATCGGGTATTAGTTTTGAGGAGTTAGGAGCTTCTATTGCTGTAACTACTCGTTCAGGTTTAGATGCAGCGAAAACAGTTACAGCCTTACGTGCTGCAATATCTCAGATGCAGAAACCTTCTGAGCAATCCGCAGATTTATTTACTAAATGGGGAATACCTGTAGGTGCTGCTGAAATGAAAGCTGTTGGGTTTACAGAAACAATGAAAAGGTTAAACGAGGTTTACAGACAGTCTCCTAGGGATATAGAGTTGATGTTTGGGAATGTTCGTGGACTTACAGCCATCTTTTCTATTGCAGGAGATAACGCAGAGGACTATAATAGATTTTTAAAAGAGATGATAGAGGATACAGGGGAGTTGTCATCCCTTCAATCAGCATTGGCTACAAATATGAATAGTGCGGATGTGAGGCTTAAGCAGTTAGATTCTTCTATGAAGAACTTTAAGGTTAGTGTCGGTTCTTCTAAATGGATGGCAGACCTTGTAGATGAAATGACTAACTTCTTTGACGTCTTAAATACCGATAACTTAAGCGTATGGGAAAAGTTTTTATATAACGCATCCTATATGATTCCCGGCATCCAAGGTGAGGCTCTTAGGGTTAGCTTGATAGCTGACGATATGGCAACTGGAATTATAGCGTCTAACGATAAGCTAAAAAAGGCTTTACTATCAAACACTGAGCATTTAAGTACTGCATACTCAAAGTTGAGGCTCGGTAATAAGAATTTAACTTTTCAGGAGGTAAAAGACGTTCAAACCTTTTTAGAGCGAAGTCAAGATGCTAGCTTCAAAGATACGGATGTGAAGCTTAATAATTACCGTAAGATGTTTTCGGCTTGGAATGATGAGGTTGTAGCGGAAACGGAGAGGTTAGACGCTGAGCTGACGGAGGCGGAAAAAGCGAAAGCTCTTGAGCAAAAGAAGTGGAGAGAGTCTGAATTAGCTTTACGAAGCAATTTCAATACCGCAGCTCACGACCTTAATATGAGTTTTGCTAAAAAAGAAAATAAAACTGCTGACGAGATAAAGAAGCATAAGCTTGATTTGATTCAGTTGGAGTTAGATTACTTGCAAGATGCTTTGGCTGAGAAGGGTGTTTCAGCTCAAACCGAGGTTGATATGAGGAAAAAGGTAGACGCTCTACTCCTTAAGCAGATGCAGATTACTTCCACTAAAGAAATAAAAGATGAGAAGAACAAGTTAGCAGTAAAAGCTCAACTACAAAGACAATCCGTAGCTCTTGCCGCTAAAATATTCACTGACTCAATTTCTAATAAAGAAAAAGCAGAGGAGGAAGCTGTTCAAGCGAAAATAGAAAGGATTGATAGAGAGTTAGAGGCAGGTCTAATAACTCAGCGAACTGCTGATAAAGAAAAAGAGAAGATTGACAGAGCGTCTTTCAATAGAAAAAAAGAGTTTGAATTGAAGCAAGCGACTATCGGGTGGATT
>ERZ1046148.1610-NODE-1610-length-11077-cov-11.513337_pt1 | contig 11077 bp, 12 predicted proteins | sample MGYA00383090_ERZ1046148 | MGnify/ENA primary metagenome ERZ1046148 (study PRJEB29581, sample SAMEA5548360) | metagenome | biome: marine; feature: coastal; material: water | depth 25 m | study: Short-term variability in the microbial, nano- and picoplankton...
ACGAGATGTCGCTATGTGACTGGAGTTCAGACGTGTGCTCTTCCGATCTGTTGGAGAAGTTCTTGAACGGGGTTATCGGAAGGAAACCTGTGGAGAACCTATGGGTTAAACTTTAGGTAGTCAAGGGTTATTCTGTCTTCGTATTAGAGAAGTAAGGGCTAGTTTCTTGTATTTTGAAGTTTTCAGGTCGGAGAAAACCCTGATTTCACGAAATGTTTCCAATCAAAAGTGACTAACAACAGGGGTTTTAAGCACTTTGTCGTTCAAAATAGTGTTTAATTGATCGTCAATTTAGTTACAAAAATGCGAGGGGGTATATACGCTCTTGGCGTAGGATCATCCCCCCGCTACCCATCGCCCAGCTACGAATGCCAGCTAATTGAATTCTTCCGATCCTAACCCTACACCGGAGAGTTCTTCACGAGGAACCGCCGGCACCCATGAGGGAGGATCATACAAGATATCAGCGGAGGTACGGGGGGTGTGCCCTCGCAACATCACCGTCGTGTACTATTGTCCTTCAATGTATCATCACCTGTAAAAGCAACAGAGCCCTTGGCCAACCCCGGTTGCAGCCATGGTCTAAGTGTCGTACTATCATCAGGGTTAGCCAACGTAAAGATCAGTTCGCTTCGCTCATTTACAATGAACACCCGCCGCTTCTTTGTTCGGATAACCTCGGTCAACCTCAGTTGGCTAGTAGTTACCCTCAAGTCCGAGAACATCCAAAGTCGGCGCTAAAGTTTCCCATTGGGTCCACTCCTCGCGGCGGTCCCAGCCCACTCGGCTGCACTCCTGTGCTCCGGCCTCCGGTCACACCAGTCGCATGTGGAAACCAGACAGCAGTGCCTTCGCATCCGTGTGCGCCCTCGCGCCAAAACTTTGCGGGTGTTAAGCTAGTCAGCAAGCTGAAACCATCGACCAATCCTCTTTTTCTGAAGAAAAACCGGAAGCAAAAAAACTTAGATGGCCTTCGGCGACTTCTCCCATTCGGCAGAAGCAGCGAACCCGAATTCAATCCAGAGAAAGCACTGGATTAAATACGGGGAGCTTCCAGCTGACGGTAAACCAAAACCAAGCCACTGGTTTACTATCATCGCTGGCCCGGTGTCCCTTGGATGGCTCAACCGCACGATCGTACGCTGGGCATCAGTCGCGCCAAGAGCTAAAGACTCTTGGCACGCCAGACTGCTCCAACGACTCTACGCACGGGTCGCCCATCTGGCAGGGCCACGGGAGGATTTCAAAGTCGACTGCCCGTTGGGCTCGCTACAGTCTTTGTTAAAATCGCTCAGCACGATTTTAAGCCGACTGGCGACCGCTTGGTTTGAAATCTTTAGTAGCTTGCTCGTTACTCGCAAGTCTGTTCTATCATGGGTGGGGGTTGTCTCCGACGGCCTGCCGGAGCATTATCACTGAGCGTCAAGGAGATCATTTTTGGCGTGAAAAACATAAAAAAAGCAAACCTCCAAAGCCTGAAGAAGTGGGCCCTCTGCTGAGGGCTTTTAGTTTAGGGCAAAGAACCATGGGCTCGGCATCAGTCGCGCCAAGAGCAGAGACTCTTGTCACGCCTGTTGCTTGGCTTGTTGAAATACTATCACGCGCAGGGGTAAACACCCCCAGAGCATAAACAAACAAAAGAAGATCCAGTGGGTCTCCTTTTGTTTGGGGGTGGTCGCTTCGCTCCATATTTAGTATTTATATCTGGGGGCACTGGGCTGACCCGCGAACGGGTCACAAATTACTCGGACAAGCCTCATAATTTGCAAGGCCCAGCCCCTTTTTCCGATGCCCGTTCTTTGCTTTTCAGGCTTTGCTTTCCCGCTGTCCCAGCGTGATTTCCTTTTTTTAAGTTTTTCCCACGCCAAAAACGCTCCTCCTTGACACTAAGTGCTATGGAGGGTGAATTTTTGGTGTTGAAACCAGAAACCAGCCGAAAGTTCACAACAATAAACTACTAAACAAAGTAACTAACATGACAAACAAGACTACTATCATCGCTAACCTCATCAAAGCCGGACACCTGACTGCTGACCAAGCAACGGAACTTCAGAAACCAACTCCGTTCCAGCTCAAGCCGAACACGTTTCAAATCAAGAAACATTCGGACGAAATTAAAGCGAAGATGACCGATCCAACAAAGATATACCCTGAATATCACTTAGAAGCTCAAATCCAAGTCGATGTTTCAAGCCTGACACAACAGCCAGACGGCACCTACAACGTCACACTCTCGGGGGGCGTCTTCAAGCCCACGAAAGAGATGCCAGACTTCATCCTCAAAACAGGTACTATCATGCAGAAAGAGCTATCGCAAAAACAAGCTGCAGCCCGGAAAGCAGCTACCGCAAAGCCAGTCCCAACCCCAACGGAGGCCGATGCGCTTCCATTCTAACCTCTAGGGAGCTTGTCTCCCTTTTTAAACCAGTCAATAGCGAGCAAGCTCGATTGGGTTTAGACCGCTATCGCGACTCACACACAACAATGAACACTACACATTATGAAATATACTGAACTTATAACCGGAACCATCGCACTACTGGGAACTCTCGGAGTTATCGCTGCCGGATGCGCGAAGCTATTCTCCTAGTTCCTACTTACTATCATCGTCCGACCATATGCAAACACCAACAGAAAACAAAATAATGAAATGGAACTCACACGACACACGACTCGTAGGCTTAGCTACCTACGGAACACTAAGGAAGAAAGATGCTCCACTAGGTTATATCTACGGATATGAACTAAGAGACACGGGGAGGGGATATCCAGCGATATACCCAACCAACAACAAGTCAGACAGAGTAACAGTTAGTATAGTAAACGTAACCAAGCATCATCTCCTCAATGTTATAGATAACTACGAAAGAGAAGGCATCCTATACAAAAGAAAAACTCTCGATGTAACTAGAGCAAGCGACCAAGAAATCGCACCAATCTGGGTATACGTTGCAGGTACAATGCTAAACAAACCTCACGTAAACCCTCAGAAGTTGAAGCGAGTCCTTAATGGAGACTGGCTTACATACACCAAACAGAAAACCAAAAAACAAAAGTAAACAACCATGTCAAAACTAGATAAACTAACAGACAAAAAGCTCGAAGAGCTACTCGAAGAAACTCGTAACTGCGCATCTTCAAAAGATGTAGAGCAGCTTAAAAACGAAATCAAAGGACTATCAATCGAGTTAGTCACTTACTTTGATACTATCATCGACCAAGCTACTGCACTTAGCAAAATAGCTAAAGAGACTGACAACATTGATCTTGTTACTATAACAGAAACAACAGGATCAACAGCCTTCAAAGGTCTAACCTATTCCATGATCATTACTGCACTAACAGTTAATGATGAGAAAAAGGCTAAGGAGACTATGCAAATGGTCGAGCAACTAATAAGACTCGCTTCAAAAAAAGACAACCAATCAGAGTTCAAATTCAACCAAAATAACTAACATGCAAAAAATAAAACATAACAAAAGAATAAATAGACTAGCTGCTTACATTCAAGAAACAGCTGGTAAAACCATCGAAATACCTTCGTATCACATCAGACGAGGCTATCGACATGCAACATCCGCCTTCCCAATGCTGCCGTATCCTATAATTTGGGATACTGATGAAAACGGAGAAAAGATGCTTAGAAATACTTCTACATTAGGAATCCTTCTATCAGTAGATGCTGATGTTTGGACTACAATAGATACAGAAGAAACAAGACTAGCTGACGCTATCTCTAGTAGTCGTAGAAGTACCAGAACATTAGACTGTTTAGGAGATTTCCTAGATTCTAAGTTATTAAACTTAACAGACCGTTACGGCTTATGCGCAAAAGATAAAGCTATAAACCTAAAAATGGCTATGGAAGTTGGTAATGAAGAGTTGTCAAAAGCTACTCAACAATTCTTCAGACTAACAAGAGCACGTAGAGTCATTACTAAGTTCATTAGCCAAGGTCTGACAATAAATCAGATACAAGAATGGATGAGATTCAGACGTTCCTACAATAGTATTAGAGGAGAACTAGCACGAGGAGCTAGGTCAATAGACATCTACCAAGAGACAGGAGGATCTGAAAAATTAGATGCCTTCAAATCATCTTGGAATACAATGGAACCAGACCATGTTAAAGAAACATTTCTACCTAAAGGTTCAGCCATAGGTGTAGAAATCGAGTTCTTAGCAAAAGCTCGCGAGTACGATTCAGACGGTAACACCCGCTACGATACAAGCGAAACGTCCTTCGTAAAACCAGCTATTCATGGAGTTAGTTGGGGATACGATACCTCAGTAAAAACAACTAGAGACTATCATTACGGTACAGGACAAGAAGTCAGAATAATGCTCAAACAAGGCAACTGGAAACGACTAGAAAAAGTCCTAACACATCTAAAAGCATCTGACTGTGAGGTCAATCATAGTTGCGGCTTACATGTCCACCTAGATTGCAGAGACCTCTCACACTTCGCGACAGTAACTAGAGGAAAGCGACTAGAAAGTGCTCTAGGCTGGCTTCGAGAAATGGTACCCGCAGGTAGGTCTACTAGAGGTTATGCAAAACCTAAATTCAGTACTAGTGACAAATATGCAGCTATCACGATGCATCAGTATGCTTACGGTAGAAAAGCTATAGAAGTTCGACTTCATAGTTCTAGTTTCAATCTAACTAAAGTGATTAACTGGATAACTCTTCTATCATTCATTAAAGATAACTATAAGCACCTTCATACTTGGGAAGACTTCGTTAACTCACCAGCTCCGATGGATCTCAAAGTTTGGGCCATCAGACGTCGTGAAAAGTTCAAGCCGACTGAGATTATTCAGGAAGGTGCAGACCCAGATTCAGATACCGAATCAGAACAAATCAGTGAAATTGAGTGTCACCGAGATGACTCTCAAGATAACTCCTAAATTAAACCAGAACAGAAAGATAAATAACTATGTGTCAAATAATTGGAATATCCAACATTACAGGCTTAACACGCCATCAAATCTCTTCCTTACTACTAAAAGGCAGAGACCTGATGATCAGTCAAAAAGATGGCTTTGGATTCGCCTACAGTGTCAAAAATGACAACGACAATCATTCCTACTATGTAGAAAAGTACACGAATCCAGCAAACTTCACTGGGCTTGGTACAGTAGGTTACTCAAAGAATCAATTCGAGCAGCTTGGAGATGCTATCGAGCTACCGATGCTATCATCAGGTAAAGCGACAGACCCTACAGGCCCGATTATCATGCATTCTAGAACTGCTACTAACTCAGTTAATCTAACAAATACTCACCCATTCCGTAAAAAGGGTTGGGCGTTAGTTCATAACGGAGTTGTAGACCTAGATGTAGATTACTCAGGACTAGAGTCCAAAGTACTCAAAAAATTAGATAAAAGGTACAGCAGTTGCGACAGTGAGTGGCTATTAAATACATACGTACATGGTACAGGACACCACATGTGGAGCGAATGTATGACCGGATACGCCGCTACAATGGCTATCTCGCCTAAAAATGAGATGATTATAGCTAAAGATGACTGCGCTCAGCTACACATTGCAGCTATACCAAGTCTAAATAATGCACTCGTATTCTCAACTAAATCGGGCTATGCGACAGAACTAGCCCGGTCTATTGACCATGTAGCTACTTCGTCGTTCCCGATGACTGGAGAAAGAGCTGTTAGGATTCAAGCTAATGGAGAAGTTACTATCAGTAAGTTCGAGAGTATGGCTACAGGTTACACCAGTGCTGCTACAGTCAATAAGTCACTAGGCTATACACCACATAGTAGTGCTACCAATAGACAACAAAGGTACACAACACATAACAGCCCTGCTTCAAGCTACCAAACAGCAAAGCCTAAAGCTAACAAGGCTAGTGAAAAGCATCTAGGAAAACAGAGTTGTTACACAAAAATATACAACCCAAACACTAACCAAATGGAGCTGATATAACGATATGGATAACCTACTAAAGGGATTAGCACTAGCTCTTCTCTTCATAGTAGTGTCATTCGTTATCGCAGCTGCAACATATATAATATGTAATCGCATTGACAATCCAGACTACTACGAAAGAAGGAATAGACATAGACATCTAGATCCAATAGAGAATCCTGAAGATGAAGATAAATTCATCTCAGTAAGATAACAAAGTAGGAGCTAAGGAGTTAACTCTTCTTAGCTCCTACTCTTTTTTGTATATATCCAAAACCACCGCCTTTTTACTATCATCGACCGCCTTACAGGATTGACTAATCCGTTGGATTGGGTGCTTAATACTAAAAATGAGTGTAGAAAGTCGCAACTACAAGAGGGAATACAAGCAATATCACGGTAAACCTCTGCAAAAAAAGCGCAGAGCTGCGCGTAATAAAGGCAATAGGGATATGCGTAAGCTTGGGCTCATTAAAAAAGGTGACGGTAACGACGTAGATCACAAGCGTAGAAACAAAAAAGGAAACCTTAGTTCTGCTCGCTCAAACCTACGCATAGTTTCTAAATCTAAAAACAGAAGTAGAAATCAATAATATGGCTGCAACAAAACTAACAACATCTAACGATCAACTACTCTTCTTTCCAAAAGCACCAAAAAAAGCTACCCATGTAAAACTTACAGTGGGTAAATACAAAAAAGCTGTGGTGCAGATTAAAGACCGAGACACACTTGCTGGTGTTTCTGGCGTACTTCAATATGGATTTCTAGAAGCTAAACGAATCTTCAGGTCTCTAGATATACCTTATAACTGGATCGGTAATACTTATATAGATGAAAACGGAAACCCTTATGCAGAAGATGGGGAGGGATCGGTATCGCTCTCAGGTAACAAAGCTAAAAGCGGCTAATCAAGAATCTAAAACTCAGTACGGCATTGCTCTGCATAAAGGGGCAATGCCTTCTTTAATATCTCAGATAAGCAAATGGTTTAACTCAACGGGATCTAGTTCAGGATACAACTACGACATAGCTGTTCTGTTGACTGAGATTCCTACAGAAGTCTTAGCTGATATAACTTGCAGGGCAGTTCTAGATTGCATCTCTGCGGGTCAACCTATGACATCCACAGCTATGAAACTGGGTCTCTTCTTAGAAGAAGAAGCTAGGCTACGCTCTTTAAGAAACGAAAGCCCCGACAACTGGAATCTAATTCAAAAGTCTATAGATACTCGTGTAGGCTTTGGGTACAAACGGTATTCAAGTCGTGCGTTAACAGCCCATCTAAATTTAGGCAAAGATTGGAACAACTGGACTCCTAAACAGAGATGCAAAGTAGGTCTAGTTTTTATAGATTTATTTTACAACGCAACAGGACTCATAGAGCAAACTACTATCATCGACCGGCATAAAGGAATACCTTACTTAAAGCCTACATCAAAAGCTCTAGCGTGGATAACGAAGTATAACGACCATCACGAATCTCTAGCCCCTTTGTATCTCCCATCTCCCGATCCTTGCGGTTACAGGGATTTTAATGTCTCTTCTTTTAAGGTTAGTGACAAAGAACATCTTAATCTTCTCCTTAAGAGCCCTATGGAAGCACCGTCTTCGGCCTTGCGTAAACTGCAGAGCACCCCTTGGAGAATCAACTCAAGAGTTCTAGAAGTAGCCGAATACATGGAGCAGCGCGGCATCCCTGTCGGAGGTATTCAGCCCCATAAAGACGATCTAATGCCTCCAAAGCCCAGCGATATAGCTGACAACGAAGAATCGCGTAAGAACTGGCGCAGAGAAGCTGCTAAATGGCATCACGAAGACTTGAGTAGGCGGGGGCAACGACTCAGTGTGTCCAAGGCTTTATGGGTAGCTAAACACTTTTCTAAATCTAGCAGTGATCAGCTGTACTTTCCGCATCAGTTCGACTTCAGAGGCAGGGCTTACTCGGTTCCTAATTTCTTAAACTTCCAAGGAAGAGACTTAGCTAGAGGATTGCTAGAGTTTTCGGAAGAAAAAATCGTCGATCGAGACGCCACCCGGATAAGTTTCATAACTGCTGGTATGCTTCTATGGGGCGAACCCCCGGATGTAGACCCGGAGAAGTGGCTTGGCGAAACTAAAGATAAAATTTTGGCTATAGCTGAGTGCCCCGAAAGCGAGCACTGCTGGGCTGACGCAAAAGAGCCTTGGAGGTTCTTAGCTTGGGCTCTTGAAGCAGCTAAGTGGCTTAAGAACGACCTAACAACGACCAGACTTCCTATTTGTATAGATGCCTCCTCGAACGGTCTTCAAATCATGTCCATGCTGATGTGTGACGAAGTAGGGGCCGAAGCAACGAACTGTATACTATCATCGAGTGACCCGAAACCTAACGACATCTACCAAGATGTATTAAATGAGACTAAATTAATTCTAGAAAAAACTAGCCTAGGACAAGAGTGGTTACAAGTAGGTCTTGACAGAGGATTAGTTAAGTCGTTAGTAATGACCCAGCCCTATGGTTGCACACAGTTTAGAGCAGTTGATATAGTGGTTAACTGGTATTGGTCTAAAGATAACTCTAGATTCTCTGAAAGACTACGGAAGGCTTCAGACTACTTAGTTAAGTCTATACTTAAGGCTTATTATAATAAATACCCTAAGTTTAAACAGTTAGCTAACCTACTTAACAACCTTGGTGAAACCCTTGGTGAACCTTCGACATGGACTAGCCCTAGCGGTTTTCCTGTAACACAAACTTACTACAAACAGCGTACAAAAAACGTGCGTTCGTATTTGTTCGGTAAGGTGCGCTCCGTCAATTACAACGTAGATACGAGCACTCTAGATTCGGCTAAGATAAAAAGAGCATTTATGCCTAATTTCATTCACAGTCTGGATGCGGCAATCATGCATATCGCTCTTTCGAGGCTCGACCCTTCTATGGCTGTTGCCTCAGTCCATGATTGTTTTGCAACCCATCTAACCGACCTTTCTACGCTTAAACAAACCCTCCTCGAAACCAACGCTGATGTGTTTTCTTTATCGCCTTCAGTTTTTTGGAGAAAAATTTTTATGGCAAATCCCTTAGGGAAAAACGACTTTCATACCCTCATGGACAATGTTTCTGCAATAAATGGTAAATTAGTTGTTGACGAGATACGCAGCTCAAGGTATATGTATCTCTAGTGCTGACGCCTGTTGCGTTAGCCTACCAGAACCTAGAACTAAAATAATTATGAGTGAAAACCGAAACGCACAAATGAACACGCCCTGCGGCGTAGCTGTTTACCCCCGACTCAACGAGCCAGACTATAAGTTTGATGCTGGAGGAGTCTTTAGCGTAACCGTCCGAGTCCCTGCTGAAGAGGGCGCGGCTTTGCAATCTAAGTTGGAGACACTGCTAGACAATCACCACAAAAAAGAGATGGCAGAACGCCGCAAGCCTAACCTGAAGAAGGCTCCGCTTACTGTCCATACAGCTACGGATGATGAGGGTAATGAAACTGGTGAGGTTGATTTCAAGTTTACCATGAAACATAACGTCACCACTAAGAATGGGAAGAGCTGGACGCAGCGACCCAAGCTGTACGATGCCAAGCTCCAAGGTTTCGAGGGTGCTGTAATTGGTGGAGGCAGTAAGTTGATCGTCAACTTCGTGGCTTCTCCCTACTACACAGCTGCACTAGGGGCAGGAATCAAGCTACGCCTCAACGCCGTACAGGTTGTCGAGCTGCGTGAGTACAAGAGTGGTAACAAGCCTGAAGACTTTGGGTTTCAAGTTACTGAAGGTTTCCAAGCTACTGAGGCTGAGCAAAAAGCTCCCGAAGCAGCTGAGGAAACTGTCGCTCAACCTGAAGGTGCTGCTGAGTTCACCGAAGACGAGCTTTAATGATTAAATTCCGGTCACAATATGAGGCGTTCCTTGCTTCCTTCTTAACCTCCCAGAAGCAAACGTACGCCTACGAGGCTGAGAAGCTGTCCTTTACACAGCCTGAGATCCAACGGAAGTACACCCCAGACTTCTGGATCGCCGATAAAGATTTCTTTATCGAGGCCAAGGGACTCTTCTCAGCCTCAGACCGGAAGAAACATTTGTGGGTAAGGGAAGCGAACCCCGATATAGATATTAGATTTGTGTTTCAGAACGCACAGCTACCTATACGCAAGGGTTCGAGGACTACCTGTAAAGACTGGGCTGAAAAGCATGGGTTTGAGTGGGCTCATAAAGTACCACCACTCACTTGGATACAATAGAACTGAACAGAACTGACAACTAATGGAACAACATGAAGAATCAACATTTATCAGACATGAACCGTGCGAAGAGTGCGGATCATCCGACGCAAAAGCTGTCTACGACGACGGACACACCTACTGTTACTCATGTAACAGCCACTCCCAAGGGGAGGAGGAAGGTAGAGTTTCTACGGACAACGACAGCAGACCTAGCGCAGCGACTCCAGAAGGGGGATTCCTCCGAGGAGATTATAAGGAACTTCGTAACAGGGGTCTGAAAGAGGAGACCTGTCGCAAGTGGGGCTATGTCGTAGGCAACCACAACGGTGCTCTTTGCCACATAGCTAATTTCTATGGAGAGAGCGGAGCAGTAGTAGCACAGAAGGTGCGCCTACCTCACAAGAACTTCATGGCTCTTGGCGACTTCTCCAAAGCTGGCTTGTACGGGTCTCACTTGTGGAGCGGTGGTAAGAAAATCGTAGTCACTGAAGGTGAACTCGATGCGCTTAGCGTTAGCCAACTACAGGAATATAAATGGCCTGTTGTCTCCATACCTAACGGAGCAGCTGGAGCTAAGAAGGTTGTAGGACAGAATCTAGATTACCTCGAGAGGTTTGAAGAGGTTATCTTTATGTTCGACAACGATGAGGCTGGCAACAAAGCAGCTAAAGAGTGCGCTGCAGTCATGCCAGTTGGCCGCGCTAAGATTGCTACACTCCCCCTTAAGGATGCGAACGAGATGCTCGTTGCTGGCCGAGGCCAAGAGGTTATCCAGTCTATCTGGAACGCCGCTACCTACAGGCCTGATGGGATCGTGGATGGCAGAGACTTGTGGGACACTGTGTCTAAAGAGTTAGTTAACGATTCGGGTGACTACCCTTGGGAAGGGGGCAACGCGCTTACTCACGGCATCCGCAAGGGTGAGATA
>ERZ1046148.1612-NODE-1612-length-11076-cov-6.519826_pt1 | contig 11076 bp, 6 predicted proteins | sample MGYA00383090_ERZ1046148 | MGnify/ENA primary metagenome ERZ1046148 (study PRJEB29581, sample SAMEA5548360) | metagenome | biome: marine; feature: coastal; material: water | depth 25 m | study: Short-term variability in the microbial, nano- and picoplankton...
ATGTTTAACTTGATACTTAGACCATTTGGTGATATGATTGGTATGTTCTTATTACCTATACTAAAAGTTGTAATGGCTAGTGTATTACCTTGGTTCCAAGAAGTTTATCCAAAAATGTTAGACTTTGGATTAAAGTTAGGAAACATATTAACAAATAATGGTGAAGGAATAACATTTAGTTCATTATTAGAAGCGTTAGGATTCTCATGGCAAATGGTAAGTCCACTAGATATAATAGCATATATCTTTGGTCAATATAATGGTGATAATGAAGAGTTAGTAAGTGCTGTATCAGCAGCATCTGTTGCTACTGCTGCCACAGCAGGCACAGGTTTGTTGGCTACTGCATATTTGGGAAAGAAAGCAAAGAATTTCTTTGGTAATAGAGGAGCTGGTGGAACTGGTGGTTTGGGTAAAGTAATGGGTGAAAAGTTTGCAAGAGGCGTTTCACCAGTAGCAAATTTCTTTAAACAAAATCCAGCAGCATCAAAATTATTAACAAGAGTTGGATTAAAAATGGGAATGAGAGCAACAGGTGTTGGATTTTTAGTTAGTGCAATACCAGAGATTGCAGGATTTATTGCACATAATTTAGCACCTGAGGAATATGAAGATTGGTTCCACTCATTAGATGACGAGTATGGTCTTGCTGGTCAAGCTGGTCAATTTCTTGCATATGATCCAGAGTTTGGATTTTTAGGTGAAAAAACGTTGGGTGGAACTCCTGATATGGTTCAAGGAACAGATGGATTACAAAAAGCATCAACAAACCAAAATAATTACATACAACAACAGAACTTTATTTATAATGATGACAATAAGTATAAGAAAGGTCAACAAAATGATGATTTATTGAAGAAGATGGCAAAAAGAAACTTTGGGGTAAGTAGCTAATGGCTTCATTCACAATACAAAGAACTGACGGTAATGACCAAACTACAACATACACATCAGATAATATGACTAGTATGAATGTAGATTTCCAAACACCTGTACCATCTTTTGCAGTTCCACTGGCACCATCAACGGCAGCAATCCTTATCAAAACTGACGGAAACTTGGCATATGTTACAGTAAATTGGAAGATAAGAGATAGTTCAACTCAAGTATTCACTGGTGATAGACCTAGTGGAGCACCAGCATTAAGTACAGTCACATCTCCTTTATCTATATTAGATTATTGGAAAAAATACTTTGTAGCAGTTAGAACTGATGATGCATTTACATTAACTCTTGGTGGAAGTGTTGTCTTTAATGGTATCATGGTTTCTTCAAACTTTACAGTTAATGCAGGTTCACCTGTTGTTTGGGATGCAAGTTTAAGATTTACTGAAGGATCAGTATCAGGTGCAACAATGCCTGATTTGGCAGAAGTAGCATTGGATGGAACAACACCTGTTGAACAGGGTACTGGTAATCAGATTAAATTTAATAATGTAGCAACACCTTACTTGGGTAATAATAGTGCTATAACAGGATATGATATAAAGTATAGAGAAAAAGGAACTGTTAGTTTCACAAGCACTACAAAGTCAACTACAAATGTTACTGCACAAACATTTACAATCAATGTATCTGACACAGATACATATCAAGTAAAAATAGCACCTAAGGTCGCAAGTGGGCAAACACAACAATTCTCACAACTATATGATGTGACCGTATCTTGATGAATACACCTATACGTGTAGTCCATGAAAAAAGGAAACTAGACGGTTCAAATAATTTATCTGTGGTAAGAAATTTAATTTATCCAATAGATGAATTAGAGATAAGGACAGAGGGAACTAGAGCAATAGATACTGCCGAGTTTATTACAAATAGAAAATATGCCATAGTTGACAAAGATGGTGATTCTGGGATTGCAAAAGGTGATATTATCTCTATTGTTACTGATGATGTTAGTGTTGAACACTTGGTAGGTGCTTGGAATTTCTACTACACATTAAGAGATGAGAGTGGATATAATTTTGATTTCTATAATTTAAATAATGGTGTTGGTGATTTTGGTGTTGAAACAACAACATATTCAAGAAATCAACAAAAGAAATATCTCGATTTCAACAAGTCGGCAGGAGCACAAAGGTATATGTCAACACCTTCCTCAGCAGAGGGAAACCTCAATATTATTAATTTTAACGAAGGATGTGAAATTCAAATGTGGATAAGAACACCATCAGCTATGACAGGTACAAAACAAGTTATTTTCGACAGAATGGATGATGATCATGGAATACAAATTGGTATAGAGAAAAGTACAGAACATAGTGGAACAACATATCATATGTTTTGGAAAACAAGAATTTCAGATAGTAGTGGAAATAATACAGTTGATGAGACTACTGTTGGTGATGATGATGCCTCACATATGAATATGCAAGTAGAATTAGGTAAAGAATATTTCGTAAGATTATGGAGATTAGATGATACTAGTAGTAGAAAAGCTGTTTTCAAACTATCTGTAAATAATAATATTAATACTGGTTATAATTACACTACAACTTCAAGTGACTTATATTTAGACCATTTAACCACACCTTCTACACCTATGAGATTAATATTAGGATATGATTTCAACAATGGTAATGGTAGTGGAAGTGATTACTTTACAGGCAGATTATATGCATTGAGAATTTATAATAGAAGATTTGATAATGGTGAACAATCAATAGTGTATAAAAGAAATATCCAACCATTGACAATGAGGTTTGGTGGAACTGTTGAAACAGCAGATAAAGAAGGTGCATATGCAAGGGTTTCATGTAAGGGTTGGTCACAAGTTCTTGATATGGAAGTTAATAATGATCTCACTGGTTCATCAATATTAACCGATCAATTATTGGAAACAACTGTTGAAAATATGTTAACAGGCACTAATTCCATAAATACCAATGTTTTAACCACAACTGGTGGGGGTAACGATAGTCCTTATGGTAATGTTCTATTTCATGGTAAGGATATAAAATATGAATTTTCCTATAATAACCCTAATGATGAAGATGAAAGTGGTGGTGGTTGGAAAGTTACAAGTAGCCCATATCACCCAAGGCATATTAATAAAATAACTCCATGTGGAAAATTAATGGAATATGTTAGAGTATTGGCAATATTAGGTGGTAGGGAAGTTAGTTCGACAGGAACTTATTCACATCTTAATGGAGCAGATCAATTCTTCGTACACCCAAGAAAAGTTCTCATTTTTGAATCAAGTGATATAGATAATCATATTTACTGTTCACCTGATCAAAATTACATAATATTAAATTCAGGTACAAGTGGTGAAGGTCAATTTAATGATATTCATGTATTTGGTAGAGTAAAGGTAAAAACAAAAAAAGTTTCAAACATCACTCCTGATGGTGGTTCGTCATACAATGTTTTAGGTACTACTGGATTGAAAACTAACGGTCAAAATATAATTAATTTCAGAGTGTTTTGGTATGATAATCAAACAGGTCTTTCTCAAAAACAATTTTACCCAGAAGATGTTAGTTTTTGGAATTTTGATGGTAAAACTTTAACTTGGACAAATCATTCACATCTTGCTGATCAAGACGATACTGCAAGATGGCTTTTATTAATAGATTATATTGACATGGAAAATTTTGGAAATGTTGACGGAGATAGCTCTGATAAAGATGAAGATTTCAAAAATAACTATTATTTCCAAAGAAACACAAAAAGTGTCAAGGATTATGGATTAAAATCACTTAGAATACATTTTCCTCAAATGAATGACATAACCACTTCTGCAGCACTTTCAAGAAGGATTTTAGGTGAATCTGCTTTACCTGATCCAGTAATTACAGTTAATAGACCATTTTTCTCAAATAGTATCTGGGTAGGTCATAAAATAGTGGTTACAGATGAAGCTCAAGATATTCATAGTATGGAATTACAGGTAAAGTCAATTATTTGGAAGTTTAAACAAAATGAGGGATCAAGAACTATAATAAGATGTGGAAAACACGCTTGGAACTTCCTCGATCAAGTCAATCTAAGTGCTGATAAACTTTCATCTACTTTTAATGAACATAGTGGTCTTGGCGTGAATTAGGAACTTATATAGATAGAGATAAAAGAATATTTAAATACTACAAAATCTCAAAGAATATCAGTATGATTACACTAATAGAAGGAAATAATTCAGAACTCCCAAACGGTATTAATCCAAAAGACAACATTTGTGTTGTTTTGAAAAGTGAAGAGGGAGATAAAAGATGGTTTTATGGTTCAAATTTAGTCACAACTGACGGTGATATTTACTATGCTAAAAAATCAGCAGGCGACACTATAACAACTAATGAAAATTTTGGTAGAACAAATGCAACTTGCATACTAAGAACTGGTTCAGCAACACCAGCAAAAGGTAATGCGTATGGAGACGTAACAACACCTTTAGTAGCAAATCATCAAAGTACTAACTCTGAAACACAACTAGTAGAATCAGGTTATCCAAAAACAGAAGCCAATTCAGGTGTAGATGCAGATAACTCTAATGGTGGTGGAGTAGATGCAGTAACTTATAAATTTACATGGGGTAAACTTGAAATTAACACAGGTTCAGGTAGTCCAATCACAGGTGGTTGTATTACAGATAAAGATGGTTCATTGGGAGCAACAAAGAAAATATTAACACATTGGACTTTTGCAAGTCCAGCAACATTCCACAAGACCAACACAGATACCTTAACACTATACGTCAATCATACTATGTTAGGAGAATAACCTAATTGACTTCTAAGATCACAATGAGTGGTATTTTTAATTTACTAGAAAAGCTCGGCATGAATTTTCCAAGTGGTAAATCAGCTTTAGATGCCAAAATGCTATTCAAGGAATCAACTTCCTTTGTATTAACAAATTCGACTGGCGATAAACAAGTAGGCAGTTAACATGGCACGTAAAGGTCATGGTCGCCCAGCAACATTAGTTGACATAACTTCATACCCAGATGATGGTTCAAGTCCAGTAGGTTCTAATGAATGGAACGCAAATCCAAAAACAGATGGTGTTCTAGGTTTCACTAAATCAACAGCACCTATATCTTCAAATGGGATTACAATAAAAGACTCATATGTTGAAGTAACAGATGCTGGAACAATTCATAAGATATTACCATCAACGACAGCATTATCAGCTACAAATTATGGTTCAGGGACAGATGGAGCAAGTACATCCATAAAATCCTTTGGTGAGGGTGATTTAATTTATGTTATAAAAGCAAACGGTGTGGGAACTGTCACACTAAATCATCAGCAATCAGGTGTTACAGATGGTAAAATAAATACATTAACAGGTAGTCCAATCGTATTAGATGAAAACGTACCAAAAATCTTTATGTGTAGAAATAAAGATCAGGCTGGAAACTTAGAGTGGTTTGAATATGGTGGTGGTACAGCAAGTGATTTAGATACCACTAATTTTACAACAGCCACAATAGTTACAGAAAGTGATACTATTGCTTCAAATGATAATGATACAACATTACCAACGTCAGCAGCCGTAAAAGCTTATGTAGATTCAACTCCAGTAGGAGATATTACTTCAGTAGTAGCTGGTGATGGTCTTACAGGTGGAGGTACATCATCAGATGTAACATTAACAGTAGTTGGAGGAACAGGTATTACAGCAAATGCTGATGAAATAACAATAGATTCAACAGTAGCAACATTAGATGGTACTCAAATATTAACAGGTAAAAGTATAGTAGCTTCACAATTAACAGGTACAATAGCAGATGCTAGGATGCCTGATTTAACTGGAGAAGTTACCACATCAGCAGGGGCAGTAGAAACAGTCATAACAGATAATATTGTAGATGAAGCAAATCTTAAAGTAGATAATGCAGCAACAGATGATTATGTATTAACAGCCAAAGCAAGTGCATCAGGTGGATTAACTTGGGCAGCAGCAAGTGGTGGAGGAGCAACAGCTACACACGCATATACCAATCAATCAAGTACATCATACGCTGGTACAGGTTCTACTGGTACAGGTATTAATCTTAATACAGAAGTTTCATCAGAAGCTAGTGGAGCTGGTGAGAGAGAAATTTTCATTAAAAAAATAGATGCCAATAATGAAGGTGTCTTTGCTATAATTCATAAGAACGGAAAAGCTGTAGAAGTACAGATAGCGTAGGTCTATCATCATGGTAGAATATCTAAGTGGTAATAGAATTCAGGGAAGTTCAACAAAGTCACCACCACAAACAAGTTGGAAAGTAATAGCTTCTTCATCAGGAACAAGTAATCCAAATACAACAGGCACATTCACATCAACGCCTGAAAACGTAATGATATTGACCACAGCTTTTGAAGCTGATTCTTACTTAAGATTTGGTGCAGGTGGAACGATAGACGATACAGGAACTAACGGCACAGATGGAAACTATTGTCAAAGAATGATAGAGGATTTTAACACAGATACAACAGATCAAACACTCAAGAATTTTTTGCAAGTAAACGGTGGTGGTTCACTTCAATCTAATGAAGGTATTTTTAATTTTATAACAGGTGTGAACGTAAATGGTCGTGAAAAATTATTTGAGGTTCAATCAGCAAATAATTCCTATGGAACTGCAACAGGTGATCAAGCTGGAACATACCAAAGACAAATGAAATGGTCTAATACAGGTGTGATGAATATTGCTAGAATGTATTCCCCATCAGGAACATACACATCAGATAGTGAAATTATTGTTTTAGGTGCAGATAATACAGAAGCAGATACAGGAACTAATTTTTGGGAACTATTAGAAGAAAAAACATTGGCTAGTGCAAATAGTGATTTCAATATAGGTGATTTTGCAGAAAAGAAATATTTATGGATTCAAATACATGATACAAACACAAGTGCGACACGAAATGAAATACAATTTAATTCAATAACAAGTGCCAATTACAATTTAATTTATGAAAGAAATGGCACAAAAGCTATTGAAAATGGTCAAACTAAACTTAAGATGGGTGCATGGGATTGGGCAGGTGAATGTTTTCATAATATTTTCATTTGTAATATTTCAACTAAATGTAAATTAATTGTATGGCAAACTGCAAAGGGAACTAACCGAACTGTTGGTTCTGCAACTTTCACTAAAACAGATCAAGCCATAAAATCACTACAAATGAAAGCAAACTCATCAGGTGGTTATACAACTATTGGTGCAGGTTCAACAATTAAGGTATGGGGTGGGCAACTCTAATGGTAGGAACTTGGGAATTATTAGGAAGTGCTTCAGGTGGTTCAGGCACAATGTCAGTATCATTTACAACAGGACAAGAAAACTTATTTGTTCAATTTCAACAGGGAACTAACGTTCAAGCCAAGATTCAATATAATGATGATGATGGAAGTAATCAGTATAGTTTTAGGCGTGATGAAGATGGAACTGAACAATCAGTTGAAACTACAACTTACATAAGAAATTGGAATAGTGGTAGTGCAACACAAAGAATGACAGTTATGCAAATTGCAAATCAAAAAACTAAGAAAAAAGAAGCTATTCACAGAGTATTTGAAACAACATCAGGTGCAGATGAAATTGGTAATAGAATGTCAGGTGTAAGTGAATGGAATAACACAACTGCAAAGATTAACAAAATATCATTTACAGCATTATCAGGTTCATTTGATTCAAGTGATAGTATGACAGTATGGGGTGCAAGTGATGATGATGTAGATGAAAAAACTACACTAGCAGATGCAACAGTTACAACTGATTCACCATCAACCACAACTACAACTACTAGTGGTGCTACACAACAAGGAGCTCAAAGTGGAAGTAATCAAACCACAGCTCATGTAACAATTGGTTCTAATACAGGTTTAAAATTTACATCAACTCATAGTGGAACAGGTGCAGCAGTTGGAACATTTGATCTTGGTTCAGCATTAGCATCAAAATGGATAGCACAAGTATCTTTTACAACTGGAAGTGGTTACACATCTAGTGGAAATGGTATGTTTGCGTTTGGTATATCTGATAAATCAACATATTCTAGTAGTGAACACATGAATACAAACTCTAGTGGTGATACAGTAAATTGGATTTGGCATTTAGGTGCAAGTAATGACAGAACACAAAGAATACGAACAATACTTAATGGTTCAGGTTCAGATGGTTCAAATGGAACTAGTAGAGCATGGGAAGATTCAACAACATTTTATTTTGAAATGAGTTATGATGGATCGACAGTAACAGCTCAAAGAAAAACAGATGATACCTATGCAACTAATCATAGTCAAAGTGCTATTACAAAATCAACATCAGGTATAACTGGATTACAATATTTCAACTGGGGTTCAACTGATGATGGTGGAAGTCAAGGTGGATTCAATGTAACACTAAATACTCTTAAGATTTATGATGATACTGATTCACTAACAACAACATCATCACTAGCACCACCAGCTAACACACGTTATGAGGAAGTAGATACAAGAAAAATATATAGATTTACTTCAAGTGGTACACAATCTGATACATTAGGTAGTGATGGCGATGCAACGAACAACGGTGCAGATTTGAATACAACAGATCAAAAACTCGGAACTGGTTGTTTGGACTTTGAAACTGGTAATGGTGATTATATCAATGCAACTGATTTATTAACAAATAATGCTATGGGTTCAACTGGAACTATTTCGTTTTGGATTAAACCTGAATCATTAAACGGTGCATATATGTGGTCAGTTGGTGATTCTGATGGAACTTCTAGTAGAATATATATTGAACAGCAAAGCACATCACTTTGGACAGTGTTTTGTCAATCAGCAGGTTCTTCAATGTGGAAAGTAGATTCGACTGGTGTAAGCTTTAGCACAGGTACATGGTATCACGTAGTAATTACACATGATGGTGGTTCTAGTTACGGTGCAGTAAAATTATACATTAATGGTGTTGATAGATCAAGTAATTCAAATAATGGAACGACTTGGAATAAATGGGTTGGTGATCTTTCAGGTCTTGATAATATGGCATTTGGGAGACACCATTATAGTAATCTTGTATATACACAAAAATCTGATGGGTTAATGGATGATATGGGTGTTTGGAATAGAGCATTGACACAAGCAGAAGTTACAAGCTTGTATAATAGTGGTACAGGTAGAACTTGTAACACAATACCATCAGGCTTAAGAGCATATTATGATTGTAATTCTGCCACTGTCACAAATAATACCAATGCGTTTACTGCGTGGAAAGAGAGAGGTTCAGCATAAATGGCTATCGTACATTTAGGAGCAAAGAGAGTACAGGGAACTAAAATTGATAGAGTTGTAGATTCATTAGGTTCAAGTGCTAATGGAACAAATACTGGAATTACATTAGTTGATATTAATGACTATGCAACATTTAATGGCACTAGTAGTATAATAAATCTTGGAAATGGTTTGGACAGTATAGTATCAGGTGGTTTCACATTTACTTGTTGGGCATATTTTGAAAATACAACTGCATCTCAACATAGAACAATAATAAGCAAACCTGCCACTTCCTCTTGGGCATCACCTCTATATCATAGTTTTACATTACAACACGCAAGTGGAAGTACAAATGTTGAGTTAGTGGTTAATGATGGTTCTACTTATCAAGCTATCACAGTGGCTTCAGGTGGTGTTGGTTGGCATTTCATTTCTGTGACAAAGACAAGTGGAAATGTGTTCGTACTACAAGTTGATGATGGTACTACTGCCACAATGACATATACACCGACTTGGGGAACACAAGATTGGATTATAGGAAACACACCATATAATTCAAGACATTGGGATGGTTCGATAAAACAGGTTCTATTTTATGATGACGTATTATCATCAAGTGAATTAACTACATTATACAATAGTGGAAGTCCTATTGCAAGTCCTTCAACATCTAATTTAGTATCACGATATGACCTCGAAACAAATGCAAACGATTCACAGGGAAGTAATAATGGAACAGCAACAAATGTGACATTTACAGATGATGCTTACAAACTTGGCACAGGTGCTTATAGTTTTGATGGAAGTAATGATTATGTAACAATACCTGCACAAGCAAATTTGATACAAGACCTTGATAATTATACAATTTCATTATGGATAAAACCAAATGACGTAACGCCATCAGGTTCAGAACGATTTATCTCACAATGGTATTCTGCACAAACTGATGGAACAACAGAACTAATGCAGTTAAACACAGGTGGAACAATAACATGGTATCACAGAACTGATGCAAATGGTAGTGAAACTATAACATCATCAACAGCATTAACACAAGGTCAATGGCATCATCTCACTTTTGTATTTTATCTTGATGGATCTCAGCATAAAGGAATTATCTATCTTGATGGCAGTTCAGATGGAACAGGTAATTTTACAGATAACACTAGAACTAATACAGATGCAACACCACTAAATTTTGGCAGACAGGCTTCAGGTTCAGAATATTATAATGGATTAATAGACGATATAGGAATTTGGTCAAGAGCTTTAACTGCAACAGAAATTGAAACCCTTGCAGGTGTGTTATCATCATATTCAAAAGAAAACGCAGGAACACCTAATGAAAATAGAACATTATCACATACAGGTGGAAGATATATCTTATCGCAGAAATTTGATAGTGATAATTCCATAATCGGTCAAACAATAAACAATGCTGTTATACAAGCATACAAAGATTCAGGTAGTCCAACAGGTTTGATTCACGCATATATTTATGCAGATTCAGATGATTCATCACCAAAGGCAACAAGTACGACTACACATGATCCATCAACATTACCATCAGGTGTATCTAATGCTATTGAACTATCTTTTGATTTTCCTAATACAACAATATCAGCAGATGATTCATTAGCAATTTTCTATGATGATGGATCATCAGGTAATGCTATTGCATTAAAGACAATTAATAATTCAAACGTAGCAAATGAAACCTTTAGACAAAAGAATAATAGTGGTTGGTCAGATATTAGTCCGTCAGCAGAAGATTTATGGTATAAAATAAGAAATTTTAACGGAGCTCAATTAGTTTCATCATTGAGTGACAAGTCAAATCTCAAGGCAAATTATACTATGGAT
>ERZ1046148.1617-NODE-1617-length-11055-cov-10.733182_pt1 | contig 11055 bp, 3 predicted proteins | sample MGYA00383090_ERZ1046148 | MGnify/ENA primary metagenome ERZ1046148 (study PRJEB29581, sample SAMEA5548360) | metagenome | biome: marine; feature: coastal; material: water | depth 25 m | study: Short-term variability in the microbial, nano- and picoplankton...
TTACTCAAATTTTAAGAGGTAAATCGAAACAAATAAAACACTAGTACATGCCAGAAATCAAGCATAATTTTACCGGTGGTAAGATGAACAAGGATGTCGATCAAAGACTTGTTCCAAAAGGAGAATATAGAGATGCAATGAACATACAGGTTTCAACTTCAGAAGGTTCTGACGTTGGTACTGTTCAAAATATATTGGGTAATTCTGCTATTGTAGATGATTTAGGTATTGCCTTAGGTTCTATATGCGTGGGTGCTGTTGCTGACGAAAAAAACGATGCTCTTTATTGGTTTGTAAGAGAACCAATGTCCTCGTATAACACAACAATAGCGGAATCAAGAGATATTATTTTTGAGTTAAAAAACGGAAACATAACGCATGTTTTTGTTGATAAGAAACAAATTAGTATAGGGGTTGATACTTTACAACAACCAGCATCGGGAGATATAGTTATGAGCTCGCTTGTGGGTTTTAACGCTATAAATGTTGGGGATACTTTTCAGTTGTGGCAATTAGGGGTGAACATAAGTGGCAACGAGTTTTATACGGTTTTAAGTAAAGACCCAGCAACCTTGAAGATAAACATCGGTGACTATACTAACGCTAGTTGGGCGGGTACGCAAGCCCAGGGGTCTGGTGAACTTCAAATAGTTCCGTTTGGAACAGGTGGCGTTTTAAAGTTTCCAGAAAACATCATCACCGGTATAAACATCATAGACGATATGTTGTTTTGGACAGATGGAGCAACTGAGCCTAAAAAAATAAATATTCCACGTAGTATTGAAGGAACATTTCCTAATGGTAGTTTCCACACTAGATTAATTAACCCTGCTCAAAACATAAGTTACGGTAGTGGAATTTTAACTAAAGAAGAACACGTAACGGTTATTCGTAAAGGCCCTGATAAAGCACCAACTATTAGCGGTGTAACTAGTTTTAGAAGCGGTAATACATTTGGGTACATTACAAGTGGTAGTATGGTTTTTAGCAATGGGACGCAACCGTTGTCAGTTGGATCAATTAAGTATATTGCTATTGATGATGTGAATGGTGATGGTATGAGTTTTGAACCTGGAGATATTTTAAGATTCTCTAGTGATAACGCGGAGTTAGCCCCACAATATTTCGAGATAAGAGCGAGCGTTTTAAATGTGGAAGACGGTCCTTATACCTCCGGTGCATTTAGTGCTAGTGGAGCGCAAACCGCGGTTAAAATTGAGATTGAATCAATGTCATCTGATGGTTTAGTAACATCTATAAATCCTTCCCTCATAGAGTGGAGTGTAGGGCTAGAAGAAGTTGGTAAAACTTTGTTTGAGCGAAAACTTCCAAGGTTTTCTACTAGATACAAGTATACTGATGGAGAATATTCAAGTATAGGCCCTTTTACGGAAGTTGTTTTTATTCCCGGTGATTTTAGATACCATCCTAGCGAAGCGTACAACACGGGTATGGTCAACAAGTTAAGAGAGTTAACAATACAAGATTTTATTCCCGATAACATACCGGGGGATGTGGTTCAGGTAGATATTCTCTATAAAAACGAGATGAGTCCTAATATATACACTGTAGAAAGTGTTTCACGATTAGACACTATGATTAGTGGTGAAAACGCTTGGACGGCACCAGGTTCTGCCCCTGGATTGTTTGGTTCTTATAAAGTTTCTTCAGAAAATATATATGCTACGTTACCTTCAAATCAAATACTAAGACCTTGGGACAACGTACCAAAAAAAGCCTTGGCTCAAGAAATTACAGGAAGTAGAATTGTTTATGGTAATTATACACAGAACTACGATTTAAAATTTGAAGGCTATAACGAAATTATAAAACCAAATATCCAAACAACAATTAGTGGTAGGACGGATGAAGATGATTCTAATAGAGGTAAAAAGTCTATAAAATCAATGAGAACTTATGATGTAGGTCTTGTTTGGGGTGATAAATACGGTAGAGAAACACCCATAATAACACCTAGTTCTGGTTCAACAAAAGTACCAAAATCAAAATCTACAAGAGCTAGTATTTTTAACGTAGAGGTTGGTGACACACATCCTGATTGGGCTGAATACTACAAGCTATTTATCAAAGAAACTTCAAATGAGTATTATAACTTAGCGATGGATAGACTCTACGACGCCGAAGATGGTAATGTTTGGATTTCAGTTCCCTCTATCGATAGAAACAAAGTAGACGAAGACACTTATATAATACTAAAAAAGGGTATAGACACGGAGGATGCTGTTTATGAAGAAGCTAGATATAAAATAGTAGCAATTGAAAACGAAGCTCCAGAGTACATAAAGACAACATATGGTTTATTAGCAGAATCAGTTGATGACGCGGCGGCTGTAATACACTCAGCTGAATTGTATGGCGGTGAAAACCCGTCCGCAACAGGGACTAGTGTTGGCGACGCTCAATTACCAAGTGGTGGTAAAAACGCTCCTATACCAGGCGTTAAAGGTTTTAGTATTTCGATACCAAGGTGGACTAACGAATGGTACGCTGGAAACGACACTAGTAACACTCCTTCTAACATGGGTCTTCCAAGATTAGATAAATTATTTTCTGATTTAAAGTCAGGTTCAGAAGAAATGTGGGTTGATTTTACTAGGGCTGATGACGATGATCCATCAAACCCTATTCACGGTAGTAGTGGAAGATATAGAATAACACAGTTGTTGCTAGACGACAGTGATCAAGATTATGATAGTTCAGATTTTTACGAAATAAAATTACATAAACCCGTAACTATAGAAGATGGGTTTATAACTGATGATTTAAACGTAGGAAACGATCTTGTAAGAGTACACTTTTGGAAAAAATCAATTGAAAATTCACCGGAATTTGATGGTAGATTTTTCATTAAAATACTTAGAGATAGTATTGTTGATGACAATTTAATTAACTACGCTACCACTGTAAGAAACTGGACAATAACATCTTCAACACAATTTCATAGACTTAAAGATAGCTCGCTAGATGAAACACACGCTAATTCCTTTTACCAACTCTATCAACCGCTTGGTGATTACCCAACCTCTTATCCTAGTGGTGGTAACCCACCGCTATTAAACAGCGCTAGTACAACTAGAACAAAAGCTCAATGGCAAGAACTTTTAAAGTTTGGTGATAGTTCTTTAAAGTCTAAGTGGTTTATTGACGGCGCTTCTTTTGCTAGCGTTATGCCTAATACAAGTGAATTAATTAACCAAGTTAGTACAAAACAATCAATAGGTGGGCATAAAATAGCAACAAGTGACACGACTGACGACGTGGATTATATTTGGTGGGGTACGGGGTCCTGTTCCAACTCATCATATACTTCTAATCAAAACACGGGTACCGGTATATCGCGCGGGGTTTTAGGTATGAAGGGTGTACATGAAGATTCTGGTCACTATTATTTTGATTTTGGATACTCTGTTTTAGGCCCACAAACATCAGGATCATCAACAAACTTTACTGTTGGTGAGGATGATGGTAACAGTCCTACTAACTCTACTACTGATGAAGAAGAATCAATAGTAAGTAGACTCACTCCTAACTCACGTTTTAAAATAGAAGGAGATCCTACTATCTATAGAATTCATAGTGTTTCAAAAAGACGTTTGTTTAACTGGAGAGGATACCCAACGGTTCCTGCATCAGAAAATGCAATGTGTACTGTTCCTTGCCCAAACTATGACCCCAATTGTGATTGTAGTGATGGGTGGGTACCGTGTTGTGATTGTAATGGTCCAACCGTAGAGCACTGGGAGTACCATACACCGTCTGTCTACTGGAATCAGGAATCTGAGCAACATAAGCCTTATAATAGAAGAAAAACTTATAGAATAAGATATCAAGTAGACACTCTTTCACTTCCAAATCCAGATCTTACTATTTCTGGTAACGGGTGGTCAGAAACCTTGCCAGATAATCCTGCCTTTACAAGTGTATATGCTTCTGGTGTAGATGCAGGAAGTAGTACTAACGCAACGATACAGTTTGTTGCTCAATTTGATTCTGATTTACCAAACGTTATAAGTAATAATCCAGCGATTTTTGAAACAGAACCAAAAGAAGACGTTGATTTAGATATATACTATGAGGCAACAAGTAGCATACCTACAAAAATTAGTAAACATAATAAAGAGTTATTTATACCTATTGGAGCCACGCTTGAGGTTGATCCAGCTATTCAAGATTACTTTAGTGAGGGTATTTTCGTTACAGGTTGGGAAGGAATGGAAGGCGTTGTTCTTTCGACTATCTTAACCTCAACTCAAGTACAATTGTTGGCTGAAACTTACCCTGAAGTTAAGTTTGTTAAAGATGATGGTAGTTATATAGAAGTAACGATTACCGTGGGCTTGTATGATGGTGTTAACTATTACGGATTACAATTTAATCCTAATAACTTTGGTAAAATTGGTTTAGGTTGGTTTAATTGTTGGTCTTTTAATAACGGTGTTGAATCTAACAGAATAGGTGACACATATAACAAACCTTATATAACAAACGGTGTAAAAGTTTCTAGTGTTATTAGTGGAGATTACAAGGAAGAAGAAAGAACAAATGGATTGATATACTCTGGTATATACAACCCAAACAGTAACATCAATAATTTAAATCAATTTATTGCTGCGGAAAAAATAACTAAAGACATAAACCCTACGTACGGTAGTATTCAAAAGTTATATGCCGGATGGGGACAAGGTGGTGACTTAATAGCACTTTGTGAAGATAGAGTATTAAAAATACTGGCTAATAAAGATGCCTTATACAACGCTGATGGAAATACAAATGTAACCTCAACAAACAATGTTTTAGGTCAAGCTATCCCTTATTCTGGTGAGTATGGTATATCTAAAAATCCAGAATCATTTGCATCGGAAGCTTATAGAATCTACTTTACAGATAAAGTTAGAGGTACCGTTATGAGATTATCTATGGACGGATTAACACCTATATCAAATCATGGTATGAAAGATTGGTTTAGAGACAATCTAAAATTAGGTGATAAACTGATTGGTAGTTACGATGATAAAAAAGACGAATACAATATCACTGTAAAAGGTGATACTATTGCTAAAACAGTTACATTTAAAGAAGATGTAAAAGGTTGGGTGAGTTTCAAATCATTCATCCCTGAAAATGCTATTAGCTGTGCTAATGAGTATTACACATTTAAAGATGGTAATATATGGAAACATCATGATGAGTTTGTTAATAGAAATACTTTTTACAATACATCTCTTTTGTTTGCAGAAAACTTTTTTGAACCTTCAAGCGTAGAAGTTATATTCAACGAAGTGCCTGGAAGCGTTAAATCTTTTAAAACTGTAAACTACGAAGGTTCACAAGCTAAAGTAACTTCAAAAGATGAAAATGGCGTCACGCTCGTGGATGGCGAATACTTTAACTTGTCAGATGTAGATGGCTGGCATGTTATCGCTAAAGATGGCGTTCAAGGTGGGGTTGTTACTAATTTAGAGCGAGGTGGTATAACTGAGTTTATAAATAAAGAAGGTAAGTGGTTTGGGTATGTTATAGGTGACGATGTCAACATAAGTAATCTTGGTAACATATCGGATACTAGTAACTATGATACAGGAGATTTTAGTATACAAGGTGTAGGTAGAACGGCTAACGTGGTTAGTAGTATTGTTTTTGGTTGCATGGACGATGGTGGTTCAACAAATTTAGATGTTTTTGGAGATGGATCGAATGTTGTAGGTGTTTTTGCTAACCCATCAGTTCCAGGTACAGCAGCTTTTAATTATATATCCGCTGCAACTAATGATGATGGATCTTGTGTTGACGTGGTTATGGGTTGTATAGATCCTATTGCTAGTAATACTGATGGTAATGCAAATACTGATGATGGCACATGTCTATATCCTGGGTGTACTACCCCTCTTGCCACTATAACTAACGAAATAGGAGGAGGAGGGTCACTGAACTTTGACCCTAACGCGAACTTTGACGATGGTAGTTGTATTATGGCTACTTACGGTTGTACTTTGGTTGGTTTTGCTAATACTAATATATTCGCAGACTTTGGTTCTGCAATCTTACAGACAGCTGGAACTTTCTGTGGTTGGGAAAACTGTATGTGTATTCCGTTTAATCCCGGTTGTACAGATCCTAATGCCAGTAATCCACCAATATTTGTTGACGAGTTAACAGATGTAAATACAGATGATGGTTCTTGCGTGTATAATGGCTGTACTGATCCTTTATCAGTAGACTATGACCCTATGTTCGTCGGTAGCACTGTTGACGGTCCTAATGGAAGTTTAACTTATCTAAATGGTACTGCGGTTGATGATGGGTCATGTACATATGTTGGTGGTTGTATGGACGCCGCGGCATGTAACTATGATCCTGCGGCCGTTATTGATGACGGTAGTTGTAGTTATTGTGGAGATCCTGATGCTGAAAACTTTACAGCTCCCAACGATCTTAGCTGTGTCACTAATTGTGAATATTGCGCGCCAATTTCAAACATTCAGATATTAAGTCAAACAACATCTGATGTTGTAGGAGCTGTTGACCAAATGAATGGTACCGCGGTTATTAGTTTCAGTGAACCCGCAAACGCCTATGGAGCTGCGATTCTTTTTGGTACCTGGGTTATTGACCAAGCTAACTCTATCACTACTTCTACGGGGTGGGGAAGTGGAACGATCACTTTCACAGCTACGGGTCTTGGCGTAGGGACTCTTAATTTACCTACTGTAGTGACTTGCCCTACAAACAACACTACAAACGCCTGGGCAACAAACGCGGGTATAGTAAACCCTCCTCTTATCATAACAACAACCGCAACTCCAGTTGTAGGGTGTATTGATGATGGATCTACTTATACTGGTGGTGTTGTAAACCCTGCTGGTGGAGAGTGGGGCGCTTGTAATTTTGACTTATTAGCTAACGCAGATGCAAGTGGTGTTATTGGAGGTACTGATTATAGTAATTGTAATTACACTGATTGCGTTGGGTGTGATGACCAGCTTTACGTGGAATACTGTGGTGATTGTTGGGATTCTTTAAACTTCGTTAATGGACCTCCTGGTAGTAGTTATGGTCCTTGGGTTAGTGATACAGTTCCTACTAGTTGTACAACTCTTATAGTTTATGGATGTACTGACTCTACTGCTATGAACTACGATGCGAATGCGAATACAGATGATGGTTCATGTATTGCTTATGTTTATGGTTGTATGGACGCTACGCTAAATAACGATGGAACTTATGCGGCTTCAAATTACGCTGGACCAGGTAATACGTTAGGCGCTAACGGCACAGAACAAACACCAGTGGCAAATACTGATGATGGCAGCTGTAACGCTTACAATTGTCCAACAATATCAATTTCACAAGGTCTCTTTAACACTGTTTTTAAAATATACACAAAGAACACTCCGTATAATCAAAGTGGTGGATCCTCTTCTTACTGGCTTAACTCAGGTACAAATGCTACTATTGATGGTAATGGGGTGACAATGAACCCTTGGAGTAGTTGGGTGAGTGGTGGTAATGTTGTTGGGGTCAAGACGGGTGAGCCAACGGCTAATTACTTTACAGCTGGGTCTACCACCGTCGATATAGTGTTTAATGTTATGACAAGCGATGGCAACTGTTCTATAACAGATACACAAACGTTTACTATTGGTTGTACTGATAGCACGGCTAGCAACGCTACTGGCTTTGATATATCTGACAACACACAATGTGTATATTCTGGTTGTACAGATGCATTGGCTTGTAATTATTATGCGGCTGCTACTACTGATGATGGTTCATGTGCATACTGTGGAGATACTAATGCCGTTAACCATGATGGCGCTGACCCGAGTTGTACAAGTGGATGTGTTTATGCTGGTTGTATGGATGCAACTCCGCAAGCTGATGGAACTGGGTTTGCTGCTTCAAATTACGATTTAACCGCAACAACACCTTGTAATACTAGCGACCCTCTACAAGGAGGTACTGGACCTTTTGATCAAAGTTTAGACAACGAATGTTGTACTTATTACGCGGATGAAAGTATTATTTTTGGTGATCCTAACGCTACTCCTGGTTCTAACTATGATGCTAATACCTTTTTCAACGTGTATTATGATATTGGTAGTACTGGTTATACTGAAGCCGCGACAATACTTACACTGGGATCTCCAAGTGGTACAACGGATGGTGTCGCGGGTCAATCTCAATATGCCATGAATTCTACAAGCGCCTCGCGACTTGCACATACAGTTGTGCCTGGTGTAGGTGGTGCCGCTAGCGGCGCACAGAGTGAGTGGCACAATTATGTTAACAACGGGTCGTTATTGGTAACAAGTTCTATCGCTATGTTTAGCGGTGCTTGTGATAATCCTAGTTTAAACCCTCCAAATGAGTTACCACAGGGCAATGTTATGGGGCCATCGAGATCTTACACTGTTGGGTGTAAAAACGATGGCACAGCGTTTAATCATGATGCAAGTTTAGATTTACATTTAGATGGAAGTTGTGTGGCTGTTAACTCAGGCTGTATGGATGCAAGCGCTTGGGCTACAGTTCCATCTAACAACACTGCAACTGCCGCTGGTTTAAGTGGTTATGACGCCGCGCATAATACGGCTTGTGGAACTTCAGGTAGTACCACGGATACCACTTGCTGTTGCTTTGACACGGCTTGTGATGTATTTGCTGCATTAGGGGCTACTAGTTATAACTCAGCAAATCAAGAGTTAACTATACCTATCACTCTCATTCCTTGTGCTAGAAAATACCAATACGCGACACGATTTTACGATGGTGGTTGGAGCGGTTGGACAACTGTTACTGACGTTCCAGCGACCCAAACAACACTAGGTAGTATCAAAGAACAAGTAAGTGTTCTCTGGCCTTCCCAGTACGACAACGACGCGGTTACTAAGCAGATTAAAGTTAGGGCTGTATGTACTGACGCTGATCCTACAACATATAGTCCTTGGCAACAAGCAAACGTAACTTATACTTATTAACCCATAACAATATAATTATGTCATACGTACAAACAGTAAATTTTTCTTTCGATATAAATTGCTCATTACAAGTTGGGGACCAAGTTTATAAAACAGCCACGTCTACTCTTGGTGGTTTTGAACAAAACCTTGGTTCGACAACGATACACGTTGGTAGTGTTTTTGGTATAATCTCACCCACATCAATAGAGGTTCTTAGCGAGTATGTTGATCCAATTACTGGTCTTCCCCTACCTTATAATCAACTAAACCCAAATGGAAACGATTACATATCTTTCTCTAAAAACAGAGTTGTAAATAACAACGATTTATTAGGTTACTACGCATCGGTTCATTTTGTAAATAACTCAACTAAAGCTGCTAAACTATGGTCGGTAGGAAGTGGTGTAGCTGAAAACAGTAAATAACATGGCAATAATAACAGCGTTTAATTTAGATTTATCAGACTTACCAGCTACTAGTGAACGTAGGCGTTTTAATATATCTGGAGATAAAGGAGCAGGGTTTAAATTAGAAATTAAAGATAATACCACTGGATACTACTACAACTTCGTAACAAATGCTTTTCAAGTTAATGTCTCTGGCTTAGAAGGGCAGATATCTAGTAACTCGTATAGTGGAAGTATAACTTTCCCAGCGGTAACAGGACCTGATGATCAGTACGATATTTATCTTTACGCAAAACCAGGTACAGAGCACGCTACTTATAGAGAGGTTAGATTTGGAGATGGTTCATTAGACACCAACAACTCCACTGGATCTAACTCTTTGGTGATGCAAAAAGTTATATATCAGTACGCGGCCTTAACATTAACACTACAAGGGTATTCACCAAATAGTACGGTTGCCGGTACACTTGGTACCGACACCATATCTATAAATAGAGGTAAATCTCAAGTTAAAACAGCTTTTTCTTTTACAACAACCGCTGGCGCGACGGCTGCTTATAGGATTTTAAAACAACCAACGTCTAACGACGTCTTAGCTTTTATCCAACCAGTAGTTGGTGACACCGAGTCAACTCTAATAGGTTCTACTCCTATTGATTTACCAGGAGAAAATATATATCCAACCGTGACAGCGACAGGTAATACTAACGCTGTTATGTCTAGCAATGCTACAGTTACAATGGCAGACACGATAGAAGATCTAGGACTTAAAATTGGCGATAAGGTTATACAAGCAACGGGCCCGTTTTTTGCTAACACAGTTACTGTTGTTGCTATTACTGGTGGTGGGCTTTCAGCAAACCAATTTACAGCTTCAGAAGCTATATCAGTTGGAAGTGGTGTTAGATTAAACTTTCACAACAGAATGAATTACAGTTGGCCTATCACTAAAGCTTATTTAATAAAACCAGGTATGATAGTTGTGCCAGATACTAATGTTACAACAGGTACTACGGTTGCTGCATACGAAGATACTATAACAATATTCGAGGATACTAAAGATGAAAAAGTAATTATCAAAAACGCAAGACCAGCTATAAGTACTGTTGGTAAAAAACCAACTATAGTAAAAGGATTAATCACAGCTCAAGACGGTGATGTTGTTTTTAACAAACAACAAGCCTTAGCTTTAGCCGGTGACACTTTAAATATTGGTGGTTATGGAGAGAATGAAATACTAAGAGTGTATGGTTGGGAGGTTAGGTTTACAGATTTAGCTATTGCTTTAACAGCTCCAACCACAACAACATCTGGAGCTGTTAGTGCTAGCACAACAATAGGCGTTGCGGATACAGAAGGCGTTATTAATAACGTGTCTAGGATTAGTGGAATAGGCATTAATTCAGCTTTGCAAAATCCACTTATAACAGCAGGTGGTGGGGCTGACGGTCCTGGAAACTGGACTGCTGATGGTGCTCAAACATTAGAAAATGGTATTACGTTAACTATAGAAAACACAGGTAGAGTTGCAACTATAACCGGTAATATAGAAATTGTAAAAGCAGGTACAGCTAGTCAAACGTTAAGATTTGATATTGAGAAGTTGCTTTCAACATCAGCTCCATAGTAAAAAAACCAGCAAAACTGTGACTATTATAGGTATAAAT
>ERZ1046148.1620-NODE-1620-length-11050-cov-6.671123_pt1 | contig 11050 bp, 10 predicted proteins | sample MGYA00383090_ERZ1046148 | MGnify/ENA primary metagenome ERZ1046148 (study PRJEB29581, sample SAMEA5548360) | metagenome | biome: marine; feature: coastal; material: water | depth 25 m | study: Short-term variability in the microbial, nano- and picoplankton...
GCCTCAATATCATCTGGGGCACAGAGTGGATTAACTAATCTTAAGTTACAAAATCCATGGTTTAGCATGGTTCTGCAGACAGCACCCAAGTTTCCAGGGTGTGATGCTCCGACCAATATCACCTCAAGTTGATAATTACTTTTGGGCAATGGTAAATCTATTCTATCGCCCATAATTATTCGCCTTCCTGATAAGATTCAGCCCATAATGCAATCCATCTAGGGTCACATGCTTGATAAAGGAAAAAAAGGAAACCACCATCTTCTCGATTGGGCATTACGATTGAACGTTTACGAATACCGTGGGTATTCCTAAGATAGAGAATCAATGACTCTAGAGCCTCACTCCGTTGGTGGTGAACGCTGACAGGTGTGCGTTGCCAATGAACGCGCACTGACATGGCTAACACCTCAATCGGTGCGGCGTAGTCTGTAACGAGTGACGTATCCGGCGATCCAGTTTCTTAGTTTCTTGGATTCTACATCGGTTAATTTAGAGACCATCAACTTGTTGTGTTCAAAGTCTTCAGTGAATTTTTCACCATGTTCTTCGACTAAACGGATAGCTCTGATTTTAATGAAACTTGGTCTAATATTTCCCATATTATTCACTCCTTAAATAATTTTACTTCGATTGGAATATCCGGTTCATCGTGGCGAGTAATTTGTAATTTAATCTTACGTGGAGGGTTTTCAATTCCACGAGACCAAATGAACTCGTTTACCGCTGGGTCGATCCAGACTACTTCTTCTTCGGTTACCTTCAAGTGTTGAATTACTTGATTCTTGATAATCTGCATTGCACGAGGTGCACGCTTGTATCTTGTGATGTTCCATGCATGACGCAATGGAACGATTAATTCTGATTGATTTGCTCTAGCCATAATAAAACACCTCAGCGTTGTAACTTACTGCGTCTCCAGTGGTGTCTCTGTGGATGAGATACCGTGTTTCGGTCGGTCTTTAACATGATCCAAACAGGGACACGTCTATTCTGCTTTCCTGCTTTTAACAGGCGTATTTTTTTTGCGGCTGGCTTATTTCTTGACATTTCGAGCACCTTCTCAGATTCTTCGGATGGACGCACTATGGCGGCTCTTGGATTGTGATAGGAGCAATTGCTTGAATTGCTCGTCGTTTAATGTACCTTGGATACGACCTTCGTCGTTCATCTTAATCAATGCAACTCGAATGCTATCCGCACGTTGTGGAGTAGCCATTGCAATGGTTGCTAATCTTGATCTTGCTTCAGGTGAAAGGATTGTTTTGATGACAGCATTGGTATTTTGCAAATCTACTTGTGTTTGATGAGCCTTAATCTCAGCGTCTGCTTGTGCGCTTGCTTGCTGTTGAAGTTGCTTTTGCAACTCAAGGCGGCGTTGTTCGCGTAGCAAAGTCAACTCATTATCTTGAGTTGCTGCCATAATACTCACCACTTCACTTCCTTCAATACTTATCTAAACCAGGGAATTGCTCATTTGCTGCTTCTCTGCAACTGTGAGCAATTTCGTTTAGCATCTTTTGACCATTACTAGTAATACGGCGACCTGCATAGAGTTGAACTTCGCCTTCTTCGGTTTCTACAGTCTTTGTAGGGACCTTCTCAACTAACCCTGCTGCTTCGAGTTGTTGAAGAGATGTACGGATGATGTGACGGCCTGCGACTCCAGGGGTGTTAGGCATTGCACCATTGTCTTTGCTTCCGCCATATGCTTGCGAAAGATGTGTTACCCCTATTGGGCCTTCTCTTGCAACTTTTCTTAGAAGCGCAGCGGATCTTAGGAACCACCAATTTTCTTGAGAAGGAGGGCGTTCACGAGATACCGCGGTCTTGACGAATCCGGCCCAATCAGGGGTATCGATTCCATCGGTTGCAGCCATTCTCTCAGCAAGAGCTGGGATGAGTAGTTCAGAAGGGATATCATAGAACGTGGTCATGACAGGACACCAAGCAATTTGCCGACTTATCACCCCTATATCAATGAAACGGGTGAGGGCGGGGTACTGATTGGCCATCCATCATCAAAATGAGATGTATTTACTACCGGTGCAAGTGTTGATGAAGTGGGTACTTTTGGCCTTACTTGATGAAAAAAGCATTGGCCCAAAATCCAAACCTTCTCAGGACACTTTTGGGGCTTTCTTTTACACTTATATTTTTGCTCTCATATGCGGTCTATGGCGCCACTATAGCCCCTTCATACTATGTTTATGATACCGAGGCAACCATGACCGAAATGCAAAATAGTGAGCCTCAACAACGCTATGATGAAGGTACTAACACCACTACTTGGTCGTGGGAATTCGCCCTTGATGGTAAAAATTTGACATGGGTAAACCTAACTGCTATGGAACTTTCAGATGGCGCTATTGTAAAATTATCAAATGGTGCAGGTTTGTTTAGTCATTACTCATTGGGTATGGTCGATGCTAGAGACTTTTCATGCAAAGAGCAGTGTCAACAAAATGTTACACACCAGCGAATATCTGAAGATGGTGAAGATATTTCAATAATCTCACTAACTGAATTAGACCCTGCTAGAAGAAACAATGGTTCTGTCTATGGTCAAGATATAGATGATGCTGAACAGAAAGCGCGAGCAAAAGTTGAATACTTTCATTCGCCATCACTAATTCTTATTGAAATTATTGAACAAGGAAATAGAAGTACTAGCCCAAATGTATTGCTGACTGGCGTTAATGAAGAATTTAATTCAATCTCAGTGTTTTCGGTTGATGCTGCAACGGAGTTCTTGTGGGCATTAGCATCAGTCGTTGGATGTTTTGCAGTGATATTAGTTCCATCTTTTACAGTATTTTTTGCTGCAAGATCTAAAGAGAAAAGAGATAACTTGAAACTAACACAGCAGCAGCAGCAAGATGAAAATTCAGTGAAATTACCATTACAGTAATGATAATGGTAGTTGATTTGGTTATTTAGAATTATCATTGAATTATACATTGCCCTAATATAGATTGAATCATTGTGCCAGCATGATGGCGATTAGGCAGATACCACTGATATTCGTTTTGATTATTTTGTTATCATCAAATATATCATTAGAGGAATCTAGTTTTGTACCGAATGTAGTCGATAAAACTTCTGCTAGAGCGACTGGTGTTGATTTGTCGGTTACGAATTCCACATATAGTTACGTTAATTCAGGCGATGAAGCCAAATATAGAATGTTTTCATCAAATTTCCCGGTAATTGGTTTCAACAAACCGTATAACCTATATGTGATAGATACCATGGTCAACGCCCCCACTAAAGTAACTATAGAGGTCAATAATTTTGGCACAAATCCATCGGGGACTATTGACATTAATATCAAACTACTACACAATGAATATACCCAATTTGAAATTGTCAATGATACAATCCAAATGGCATCTTTGAATGGTGGTTCATCCAACAATATCCAACACCAATTCACATCTGCATATTCAGGTAATCATACTATTTGGATTACAGCAACATCTAGTATTGTAGACGATAATACCAATAATGACATTTGGTCAAAGGGTATTGCTGTTGGCAATCAATACTATAATTGCGATATGTTGACTTCATGGACTGTTGGTAATTTATGGTCCTCAAATACAGATGCCTCAATATCCAATGGAAAGTCTTGCCATGTTGGTGCTGGTTCAAGTTCAACATACAATAATGGCATGCAAACATCTCTAATCACTCCAGTCATCGATATGTCTGATGCGGTTGAGGCTCCTACTCGAACCAATGGAATATCTTTCTTTTATTCCGGTAGTGCTGCAGCAAATGATTATTTGAAAATTTACTCAAAAAATACTGCTGCAGGTTGGAATGAATTAGCCACCATTAGTGGCACAGTGGATAACAATTTCGCTGATGGTAGCAACTGGCAAACCTTTTCTGTTAGCAATAAAGGATTTGCTTCGCCATTAATTCCAGTGCCACAAGCAGATTTCCACTCACAATCACAGTTTAAGTTTGAATTTTATAGTGATGCGACGGGAGTCGACATCGGATATTGGTTGGATGATTTAGTAATATTATACGATCAAAAAGTTAAGCACACTGAATATAGTTTGAGTTCCACTGGCGTCACAACTACTGGTTCACTACCTGGTGATTGGGGTTCTGTGCGTGTTGAAGTAAGCAATGATGGGAATATTACAGATTCGTTCATACCATCCGTTATTGGTTTACCAACAGATTGGCAAATATATTACGCTCACACAAATGGAATCGCTCTAAATCAATTGAGTGGAGTAACACTATATCCAGGCGAATCTAAACAAATTGATTTGAAAATAATGCCAGGCCAAAATGAATCAACTGGTTTCAATCAAATGACTTTCAAGGCATATTCTAGTTATTATAATGAAGTAAATACTACGTTACCGGTTCAATTTCAGGTACTTGCTGACAGAGTCCCATTTATCACTGGACCAGAACAACGTCCGAATTGCCCTCCCGGAAATACCTGCACTTTTGCGGTTCTTGTCGAAAATATTGGCGCCGCAACCGATGTCTTTGATTTGAGCATAGATCAAGCATCATTAGCCAGTGGATGGCAGGTGGGGTTAGAATGGACACAAGCGAGTAGTGTTTTGGTAAGACCAGATACTCCAGTACAAGTGCATTTGACAATGACCCTTCCAACTGATTGCGCCCCCGATACAATATCAACATTCAAATTAACTGCGACATCTCAGAACGACTCACGAAGATTACATGAAATTGAAATAGATATTTCAGCTTCAATGATTTCCAATGCTAGTGTTGAAGTGACCAATACCCAATCAATAGATGATTGGGTAGTTAATGCTGGAGAGACTGAAACAATTTCATTCACAATTACCAATCATGCTACAAGGCAAGATATTTTTGAAATGTCTGTACAGTCAAGTGGGGCCATGTTTTGGGTTGTTGAGCAACCAACTAGACCAAATGCAGTGATTAATTCTGGCGCTTCCACTACCTTTACAATTGAAGTTACAGCACCAGCAAATGCCCAAGCAGGTGATAATGGACCGAGTATCATTCCAATTATTACTTCAACGAGGAGTGGGATGACTTTTATGGGTACTGAGTTCAATGATTTAGAAGTAGAATCAATTGAAGACGTCATCATAAGATTAGTAGATTCTCCACTAAAATTGATACCGGGAATTGGAAACAAAATCGAAATCGAAATCGAAAACGACGGGAATGGGCCAACTCAGGTAGTAATTGACTTGCCCAATTTACCTGATTCATGGCAATGGTGGATGAGACTATCAGACCAAAACCATACTGGCCCGATTGACTTATCTGCATCTTATGACTTAGAGGATATTAAAATTGTTGAAGTATGGATTTCAATTTCAATGGATGAATCTGCGGGCATAATGCACTCAATAGAAATTACTGCAATGTCTAATTCGATGGGCACAGACGTAAATCCTTTAGATAACCTCATTGAAATCAATGCCATTACAGCATCACATAAACAGCCAAAAATTACCAATTCATCAAGCCAAGTTGGTGCGATGGCAGGTTCTACTACATCGGCTAGTATAACCGTTCAAAACATTGGAAACGCGGTAGATAATCAGATCGCAGTACAAGTTATTATTTCTTCATCACCACCAGTGTCGGGGATAATTGGATTCTTTTCTGTAGGTTCAAATGGTGGCGCTCTTCCTATAGACGGGTGGTCCGATATTACGCTCAACGGTGGAGAGCAAACAACTCTTAATGTTGAAATGATACTTCCGGAAGGGATTCCACTCAATACGAGAATAATTGTCAGATTCGAAGTTGTTGGCGGATTAGATGAAGAATTACGCCCATACGAATTGGAACACGAAGCAATGATATTGGTTGATTCTCGCCGTTCGATGACTTCCACTACAAGCCCGATAAGTAATCAAACAAATGAATTTGGTCTCTCTGTGCCCTTATGGATAAATCTAACCAGTACTTCGACGATGGTGGAGAATTATATCATCTCCAGCAAGGTCCCAGATGGATGGCAAGTAGTTTGCCTTGGCATATTGATGAATGAGAGTGGATACCCTGTTCAGACCCCTGCCGGACATATCGATGGACAGGAGAAGTTTGTCTCATGCGACATCCATCGCCTCAGTGGCCCCTTGGAAGGGCAAATAGAAATAACTGTTAGCAGCCAAGATGGTACACTCACATGGCAAGACAAACAATCAATATACTTTCAATCACAAATGGATGATTCTTTTTCAGTTGGCATGGATTTGATGGCTGCAGGTGGTCTTGCAATATTAGTATTCATTGCACTGATAGCAGTATTGATTAGAAAACGCTCTACTGGAATAGAGACGTATGAAGAAGCCGTTAAAGATCATGAAGTGCTCATTGCAACTACATCCGGTCCCCCAATTACCCAAGTAAACGGACCACCAGCATCTCAGCAAAAGCCTACAGCGACACCTCCACAAATCAATACTACAGATCAACCAACAAATGCTCCATCTGGACCACCATCAGTTGAGTCATTTAACACTCCACAAGAAGTTCAACCTGTTAAACAAACTCTCACACCCGCATTACCAGAATCAGGATTGCCAGCCGGTTGGTCGGAAGAACAATGGAATCATTATGGCCAACGATATTTGGATGGAACTCTTTAGATAAATCAAAATGGTAACCGATGGTGGAGATGTATATGGTAGCATATCCACCACTCTGGTATGGATTGTTATTCGTTGTTTCAATTTGTGGAGTAACCACTTGGTATCTACGTAATTTTACGACTAAGGTTGAGTTAACTAAACTCGTTGCTTTTAGCGGAATCGCCTCAATGATTAGTTTGTTGAGTTGGACTTTAATTGAATTTTGAGTGATTATTATGGCACAAATTATTGATTCTTCAACCAGTATATATTACGACCAATATCCTTGCCGTTTGCCCGTTTGGTGGGGTCGGTATGGAGAAATCGGCCCTCACCCCGAAGGTAGTGGCATCAGCGGAAGGAAAGTGGTGATTCGCATTGAAAAGAAATTTAAAAAGATAGAGTCCATATTTGCAAAAATATTGCGAGCACCAAAGGAATTGAGAAGACCTCTTGACATAATGAATAGTTTACTTTGGGAATTGTGTGATGGTACAAGAACATTTCAAGAGATTTGCAAACAATTAGATTCAACATATCATGAAGAAATTGCCCCAGTCGTCAACAGAACTACACTTGGAGTCGCATCATTAGTTTCTAAAAACCTAATGCTTGTAATCGATAAACCATTAGATAAAAAGTGGAACATCGGGCCTGGAATCACACCTTCCGGACAGACACTTGCCCCATTGGATGAACGTATGAAAATAGATTGTTCATTACTAGATGGAGAAAAATACTAACCAAGTATTTTCACAAAATCGTGAGGCGGCCTTCCGATTATCACTTGATTGCCATCATCCAATAGTGGTCGTTGCATTACTCTAGGCAAGTTATGCAAAATAGCCAATACATTTACCGGATTTGTCAAATCGAACTCAAAATATTGAGATTGTTTGAATGCATCATCACTATTTCTAATAAGTTTAGAAGGGCAGCCATCATACCTTGAGATAATTCCCTCAAGTTCATTTTTAGTCAATTCATGCGTCAAATAATTGACAACCACAACTTCAGTTTTAGAACTATTGCATAATTCAAGTCCTTGTCTTGATTTTGAGCAGCGAGGGTTATGATAAAGAGTGGGCATATCATTTGCATTGAATCAAAGTTAATGATTTAACTGTTCAATCAGGCTGCCACACTAGCCTAAATCCGATTCCGTCCTTAGCAATATTTTTTTGTGAAGAACCTCTGGCTGAACACCTTGTTGAATCACTTTCTGTGAACCAATTGCCACCTCTATGAGATTTACGCGTTTCACCACTTATTGACATTGGAGATTGATCTCTAGGAGTTTTTTCATAGTTACTACTCCAATCATCAAGGCACCATTCGCTTACATTGCCATGAAGGTCATGCAAACCCCATGGATTTGCCTTCTTTTGACCGACTTCTCTAGTTGATGCACCTGAATTGCCAGCATGCCACCCATATTCATCTAATTCTGCATCTTTATCACCGAAGGACCAACGAGACAAAGTTCCTGCCCTTGCAGCAAATTCCCATTCGGCTTCACTCGGTAATCTCCATTTACCATATAATCCTAATTTTGGAGAGTCATTATGTTGAGTATTTAATTTCTCTATGAATACCTGTACATCATCCCATGATACATTTTCTATCGGTCGTAATCCAGCCGACCATCCCTCATTGAATTTCGCAGGATTATCGCCCATTACCGATTGCCACTGGATTTGAGTAACCTGCATTTTGCCGAGAAAGAAGGGTTGTGTAATTTCAATTTGATGATTTGGCAATTCTCGTTTAGGAGAATTATTTGCGGGATTTCCCATCTGAAATGTCCCTGGTGAAATCAGCAAATAAGTTGAACCAAATTCATCATCAAAACGAGGGTTTTCTTCAGACATTTCCAACACCTACAATCTTTCTTAAGCCATCCTAATGAGCCAAAGTTAATGTCATTTGCGTTACTATAATCTTTGATTTAAAATAATTGATTTAGACCCAAATAGAAGTAATGCTTATCCCCATTCGGTCATCCCTTGGGAATGGTGACTGTGATGGTTGATGATGATGTAGAAGTTTCGGCTCAAAATAATTCACTTCAAGCAACTGAAGATTTAACGGATTCCGAGATGTCTTCCATGGCTGCAGCAATGCGTTTAGCAGGTCTCGGAAGTATGCTCGAAGAAACACCAGTTGCAATAGAGGAAGCAGTTGAAGTTAGTTCGCAACAACAATCTGATGAAACAAACACTGCCGCAGAGGATTTAATTCACCAAGATGACATATTTCCTGAATTAGAAGATGTTGATGATAATGAAGAAATGGTTAAAGTTCTACTAAATGTTGGAGAAGAACGCTCTAGGAAATCTGATGCAAAGGGTGCTTTGGCAGCCTTTAACAAGGCAATTGCCCTTGACCCATCATCCGATATGGCTTGGTTTAATCGAGGGGTAATATTAGAAGCTCAAAAGGATTCTAGAGGAGCAAAGCAAGCATTCCAAATTTGCCTAGATCTGAATCCCGACCACGCACCAGCCACAGCAAATCTAGCCAGTATTTTGGAGACAATGGGGGATTTAATTTCCGCATATGAAATGAGCCAAAGAGCACTGGTTTTCTATCCTGGCCATCCATCTTTAGTGGATATCTCAAACAGATGTAAAGATTCCGAGGTTAATATCCCAATTGCCGAAATACCTCGAATTGTAGCCGATACTCATTCCTATGATGAATCAACATTGGTAGCCGCTATGGATGAAGTTGGAGTTGATAATGCGGAAGCGGTTCTACAAGAGGCTGTATATCACGACCATGATGGAAATTCAAATCTTAATTATTCGGAATTGAAATCTGCAGCGACTGTAGTTGCAGCGACTGAGGAAGTTTTAGTAAGATTAGAAGCAAAACCTATCATTTCCGCACAGCCTGTTGAAGAGGTTGCTGTACCCTTTGAAGAAGTAGTACAGCCTGCAGAAGAAATTATTTCTCAACCGATTGCGGTTGAGGAAGAAGTGATACAACAGCCTGAAATCAATATTGATTCTCTTGTTGAAGAGGCTACTTTACTGATTCGCTCAGGAGATGCTGCTGGCGGTTTGTCAATCCTAAAGCCTCATCTAAAGACGATCGCTGCTGGGCATGCAAATGCATGGAGAGTGGCAGGTGGAGCAATGGCAAGACTTGACTTAGATGTTCATGCAATTGCTGCAATTAATCACGCACAATCCATTGACCCATCCAACTCAAGTGGTTGGTTTAATTTGGGTTCTATATACCAGAGAGGAGAAAACTTTTCAGATGCTAAAAGATGCTACTTAAGTGCGCTTGATGCACAACCAGACTACCTAAAAGCAGCGAGTAAACTAAGTGATTTATCAAAACAGATGAGTGATGTAGAATCATATCTATTTGCAACACGTATTATTGCAACTATCGATCCAGCTGATGCTAGATTGATAGAGATGGCTGAAATACTTATCGAAATAGCAGAAGGTGAAGCAAATGTGCTAGATTCTACACAAGGTCTGCCCCCAACGATACCAGTTGGACCTGAAATGGCTCAAGAGGCCCTAGGAATTATTGGAGAAGGTGTTTCAATATTGCATGCAAGGGCATATACTGCCATTTCAGACCATCACAATGCAGTAACCACTTGGAAATCATTGATCCAAAGCGATGGGGAAAATCCTGCTAATTGGAGAGGACTTGCTCGCTCGCTAGAAGAAGCAGGCGATATTACAACGGCACAAAAGTGCCATGCTAAGGCCAATGCAATGGATAATGGTATAGAATCTGTAACTGCGGAAACTGCATTGCCAGTAGAGCAAACTGAAATTCCTGCTATTGAGGCTCCAGTAACGTCTCAGATTACTGAATTATTGCCTCAACAATCCGCACCAGCAGTAGTGGAACAACCAATCGAAGAGATTGCTGAAAATCCCGCTAATATCTTGCTACAACCAATTGCTCCTGTTGAAGTTTTAGAACCAGCACAGGAAGAGACTACAACCCAGGCAAACGACTTGCTGATGGCTCCAATTGAGCCAAAGCCTGTCAATGTGGAAACTGTGGAAAATCATCAAGTGGATTTAGCAAAAGCAGCACTTGATGCAACACATGCAGCATCACTAAATGTAATTGGCGAAACTACTTCAAAGTCAGTTTCGAATCAAGATGTGGCATGGTATAACAAAGGAGTTCAATTGATTGAAGATGGAAAATATAGAGAGGCTTTAACCTGTTTCGATAGAGCATTACCATCTTTTAAGGATGATGATGAAATGATAATTAGGATTCTAAATGGGCGAGGAAATTCATATTATTACATGGAGGAATATCCAAAATGTGTTGAAGCATATCATCAAGCAATGCTTATCCGCCCTACGGAAGTAAGAGGACAGACACTTTACAATATGGGAACTGCATATGCAGAAATGGAAAGATATCCAGATGCAATAAAATGT
>ERZ1046148.1621-NODE-1621-length-11049-cov-4.970166_pt1 | contig 11049 bp, 7 predicted proteins | sample MGYA00383090_ERZ1046148 | MGnify/ENA primary metagenome ERZ1046148 (study PRJEB29581, sample SAMEA5548360) | metagenome | biome: marine; feature: coastal; material: water | depth 25 m | study: Short-term variability in the microbial, nano- and picoplankton...
ATTATCATTCTCACCCTGAAATTTAATTTCTCCAATTGCATCGGAGTCAAAGGGTGAAAATGAATTTCTATATAAATCCAACACTGGCCCTGGGGCTGCACTAGTATCAGTAGATATTAACTCTAATTCAGGTGTGCCTGAATTAGCATCCGATACTATAACAATAGTGTCATCTGATTTTCTAGTATATAACTTTTGATCTGCAATATTCATACAGATCTCACCTACTTCTAAGTCACTTATAGTAGGAATAGAATCAGAAGTTTCACTTCTCTTTATTTTTATAATATTGGCCATAAATATGATTCATTATTTAAATCAAAATAATCATAACTAAAAAATATCTAACTTGCGTGAAAATCAAATCATATGACTTTATGTTATAATATACGGATTTAAATTATTTTATATTGATTATATAGAACTCCCCAATGCATTTTTAACTTTGAAAAGAATTCATATTAAAGATTATGCGTTGGCAGAATGCCAAATATCCATTTGTGCTTCTACTTCTGAATCCGTCATTTCTGTCATTTCCATCGTTTCCATGTCGTGTTTTTTCATTGTGTACTTAGCATGAATTGCAAGTTGACGAGTTTTTGCTTCATCCAATGTCAAATAAACCAATGTATCAGGAAGATAATATTCACAAGGATCAGGAACAAATCCTAACATTGTATTATCATCAGGGTTTGAATAATGTCCACCGTTTCGGATGAAGCCGGGTGTAGTCATACCTCTTGACACAGCATGGAGTTTATATTCTACGATTTTCATATTTTTTAAATCCTTTTTAATGATGTTATTGTTTATCTATCTTTATTTATAATATCTATTATACTCAATATACGTTTGTTTATTATTTATCTTTATAAATGTAAGAATGATTTATGATTGCATCAACACCGATTCGTTTTAATGAATGTTTATGTTCATTTTTAAATGTTTCTACCATTTGATCTAAAAACAAATGCATACTTTGAACACTTGGTAATTTACCATCACTCATTTCTTTTTGCACACTAGCCATATATTCTCTAGTTAATTTCTCACCTACCATTGGATGAATACCAAATTGTTCCCAATACTCAACAGTTGAAATTGCAATTCTATCACTCGACATTAAATTTTGTATGGCTTGTCTAAATCCCATTCTAATTGCATTTTCAATTTCAGAAGCTTCAAAATCTTCTTCATCCCATTTTTCAGGTATACCATGTGATGTACGAATGTTATCATACATATCTTGATACATTCCAATTTCTTTCATAGCATTTTCAGCTGATGCTCTCATCTGTTCAATTCCAACTTTTGCTTCTTGAGACTTTACATGATCCAATTCTTTTTCTGATTCATCCCATAATTTAATTCTAACTTTAGTTTTTTGAGTATTAAAATGTGCTTCTATCAAAGCATTTCTTTTACTATCAATTTGTGCTAAACACTGTTTCATTTGACGATAAGGACTATCAGCCAACATCGTCATTGTCATCAAAGTAGAAGTTGTTTGACTATTAGTTCTACCTACTGCTGTTTTTGCTCTTTGTAGTTCTGGTAATCTATCACAAATTTTTGCTAATGATTCAGGACTTAATGTTGTATTAGGAATTAAATCATTAACTAATGTTTCAGATATAACCAAAGATGTTTCGTCACTCATATTTTATCCCCTCACTTATATTTATATTATCAGTTACCAGAAAAAGAAGATTTATCACCAGCATTACCAAGCGTACCAAAAGCTTGAGCATTACCAGTAGTTGCCATTGTGATATATTCAAGAGGTCTTGATGTAGAAGTTCCACCAGCAGCAGAAACTGCTCTAGTAATATTTGCAATAGCACCAACGTTTGCACTTGTGATAGACATTTCACCAAAAAATAGAGCATTACCAGCAGTTGTCATATCAAAATATTGAATATTGTTAGTGGGAGCACTTCCACCAAAACCTATAGCCCGTGTTCCATTAGAACAAGCACCAATATCAGCTGAAGTATTTGCAACGTTCAATTGTCCAAAAGTTGTTGCAACACCAGTAGTTGCAATGGTTACATGCTCAATTATTGTTGTCTTAACATATCCAGTTAAATACCCACCAAGATAAAAAGCTCTAGTGCTACTAGCACAACCATCAATATAAGTTTTTCCTGCGGTTGTATTACCAAAAGCTTGAGCATTACCAGTAGTTGCTGTAGTAATATAATCTATTACGTTACTAAAATCTCCATGGCCATTTGTTCCATGTCCACAAGCAAAAACAGCTCTTGTTTCATTCCCAGCTGCAGCACCGGCACTTCTTATTGTCGTTAAAACACCGAATAATTGTGCATTGCCAGGAGTTGCTATTGTGACATATTCAATTTCATCCCTATATGTTCCAGAAGAGTATTGAAAACCACCACCAACAACACCTCTTGAACCATTTGAAGTACCACCTGGCGGACCATTTCGGATTACTTGAAAATTACCAAAATTAGTAGAGTTGCCTAGAGTTGGTATTGATATGTACTGCATATGAACAACAGTTTGATCTTTTCCAGTTTGGCCAAACACACCTCTATCACCAACAGCAGGAAAAGGAGGTATAGGTGCTACATCAGTAGTATCATTACCAATACTATCCCAAACATTTTCATCAGTAGTAGCGTCTGTACAAATAAATATATTTCCTGTAATATTATTAATCCAAAGTGTACCTACACCATTAGCAGGATTTGATGTAATAGCTGGATCTGTAGAATTGTTTAAGACATTATCAGAAGGAGCAAGTCCGGTTAAAGCAGATCCGTCTATTGCTGGCAAAGGGCCCATAAGTTTAGTTGCACTGATACTTGCAATATTATCATCAGTTATTTTTGTTACGCTCATTTCTTATTTCCTTTTTTTTTTATTGTTAACGGTCTATTTATACTTGATGTCCTGATGATTTAAAACTCAGCGCCAGCACAATCACGTTTAACTTCAGTCAAGTCTGATATATCCGTAGCATTAGCACTTGATGAAAAATCAAATTTTTCTATTGTATTCCGAAACGCAGGTGAAGCAGTACCACCAGCAACATAACCATGTGTTGAACTTGTAGTTCCAGATGAGCCATGTTTTGCCTCGGTCAAGTCTGCCGTATCAGTAGCATTACCATCTGATGCAAATGAAAATTTATCTATTCTGTTCACACGATTTGAACCGTCATGTCCACCAGCACTATAACCATGTGTTTCACTATGGAAACAAGCAGGCCAATGAATGACAGTTATTAAATTACCAACATCAGTAATGGTGAAAGAACCTTGAAAATTCCACTTTGCAATAATGTTGACAGCCGGAAATGCACCACCACAAGAATAACCATGTGTTATTGACTGAGTACAATCAATTGCGTATCCTGCAATATGTATCAAGTCACCAACATCCGTAGAATCACCATCAGTTGCAAATGAAAATTTATCTATTGTATTAAATGGGGTGGCATCACTTCCAACAGTATAACCATGTGTACTAGAATTACAACCACCAGCACCATATCCTACAACAGTTCTATCACCTATTTTAGTAGCATTTGTTGTTGATGAAAAAGCAAATTTTTCAATTCTTGTAGAAGCAGTCACACCTGAAGCCCGTCCACCAGAAATATAACCATGTGTATACGATGAATGTCCAGCTCCATAACCAATAGTTACTGCTAAGTTTGCAATATCAGTAGAATTGGCATCTGATGTATAAGAAAACTTTTCAATCCTATCTGTATAAGTCTGTGGAGCAGTATCATAAACACCACCAATCGCCCAACCAAATTGAGTCCCACCCTTATTTAGTCGAACATCACCAGTACCACTACCAACATTAATCCAAGTATTTTGGTCAACAGTAGCATCAGTTTCTATAAACATATCACCAGTTGTGCTATTTACCCAAAGAGAACCAAGAGGTTTATTTGCTGTTACGGTTGGATCAGCAGAAGAAGTAGTTACATCAACAGCAGCAGGCATATTAAGTCCTGTTATAGCTTCACCATTCAATGCAGGTAATATTCCACTAACTTTATCTACTGCAATATCATTAATTTTGCTAGATTCAATAACATTATCTAAAATCTTTGCAGATGATATAGTATTACTTTCTGGATAAACAACTTGACTGTCATTACCACTTAATACTACAACAGCTACACCCAGAGGAGGAGCAGATGTAAAAGTCAATATGTTTCCTAATAATGTAAAATCTTCACTTGGTGATTGAAAAATACCATCGTAATATACTTCAACATTATTTACACTGCCGGGAGTTGTTGATATGGTTAACGTAGTATTTACACCATCACCAACTATAGTATCAATAGTTTTTGCTTCGGTTAACACATTCCCTAAATTATTACCTATGAATGCCATGTTTTATTTCCTTTTTTTTTTTATATTTTACAGGATGGTTTAGTATTGATGTCCTTGCCCGCCAAAACCATTATTACCCCCACCCAATAAATCACCAACATCGGAAGCAGTTACGGCAGGGTTTGTAAAAGCAAACTTATCAATAACATCTCTCTGTCCTAATGTATTAGGAGATCCACCAGATGAATAACCATGTGTTGTTGAAGATGTTGACCCATGAGCAACTCTTGATGCAGACAAATTACTATGATCTATTGATATACCACCTGATGCATATGAAAATCTTTCAATAACATTAGTTATTGGTGCGCCACCAGAAACATACCCATTATCATCAGATGAATGACCGCCTCTTCTACTACTAAAGGATGTTAATAAACTACCATGCGTTGTTGAAGTTGCGGAAGATGAAAATTGAAATTTGTCAATTAAGGTGCTACTTACATTTCCACCCACCGCATAACCATGTGTTATTGATGAAACGCCACCACTATCAAACCTTGCAACTGTTAAACTACCATGATCGGTTGCTGGGTTACTATTTGCAAAAGAAAATTTATTAATAAGGCCTGTCGTGCCAGATGGATGAGCACCACCAGATATATATCCATCAGTAGATGAGCTATGTCCTGATTGGTCTTGTCTAGCCAATGAAACAGTCAAACTACCGAGAACAGTATTTTGTCCACTTGATGCAAATGCATATTTTTCAGTTGTATTAGTTTGAGGATTACTTACTGTTACACCAGAAACACTATATCCATGAGTAGATGATGAACACGCTCCAGCCATATAAGTAATACTTGTCATATTACCATGTGATGTAGCATTAGCATCTGAAGTAAAAGAATATTTATGAATTTGTGTCTGATTAGCTCCCCCAGCATGAAATCCCGCTATAGTTCCACCACCACGCCCACCAAATGCTTTACCATAATCACCACTACCATCACCAATATTTTTCCAAATATTTTGATCAGTAGTAGCATCAGTCAAAACAAACATATTACCAGTTGTTGTATTTACCCAAACCGTACCTAATGTTTTATTTGATGTAACTGTAGGATTACTAACATTGCTTTCTAATGGTGCATTTGGAATATTCGTGTTTGTTAATGCGGAACCATCCATTGCTGGTAATGGGCCTGTCAATTTACTAGCATCTAAACCAATAATTTTTGAATTCGTAATAGCATTATCTGCAAAACTTTCACCTACTACTGATTTATCATTAACTCTATCTTTAAAAGAATCTGCTTTTGTTACTGCTATAATTTTAATACCAGCAGCAGGAGTACTAGTAAATGTTACAGTCGAACCATTTATTAAAGTATAATCAACATCTGGTACTTGTGATACACCCTGATAGTAAACAGAAACATCTATAACTGATTCAATATTACTTTGAGATAATTCTAATGTATTAGTTACACCATCACCAACCATACTATCAACAGTTATATTTACAGTTGATACACTTTTTAATCCTTTACCTATATATGACATTTATTTTTTTCCTATATCATTAGCAGTTTTTAGTATTTATAGCACATGGATTTTACCCCATGTGCCACTTATATTATACTATCCCAGAGCAATAGCCATTGTTACAGCAGTTGCAGTTGCTTCAGCAGCAGATACTCCACCACTTCCACCACCAGCTGCACTAGCTGCCCATGATGGAACACCAGCAGAGACTGTTAGTACTTGGTCATTTGCACCAGCACCCAATCTAATATAGTTAGTTCCGTCATAGTAGAGGATGTCACCACTAACATCACTACCCATTGCAATCTTAGTTCCATCGACAGCATTATTTTCAATCTTAGCTGTTTTAACTGCGTTATCAGCAAGTTCAGCAAAAGTAATTGCATTGTTAGCAATATCTTCTGCAACGATAACATCAAGTCCCAACATATCAGATGTAATTGAACCAGTAGGAATTGTAATATTAGAAACTGTACCAGTAACATCACCACCAACTGCTGTACCACCGACATTACTAGAATCTACAGCCCATGAAGGAAGTCCACTTGCAAGTGTCAATACCTCACCGTCTGCACCCTTTGCCAATCGTACATAATTTGTACCATCGTAATAAAGTGTATCACCAGCAGCATCAGAACCCATTTGCAAATGTGTACCATTGACTGCGTTTGCTGCGATAGTCTGTGCAACAATAATTCCTGCACCAAGTTTCGGAGCTGTTACTGCACCATCAGCAATTTTAATAGTTGTAATTGCATCAGTAGCAATCTTAGAATTTGTTACAGACAAATTATTAATTTTAAGATTTGTTACTGCATTATTTCCCAAATCATCACTAGTGATAGTACCATTAACAATATGATCAGACAAAATTGAATTGTCAGCAATTTTTGTTTGTGATATTGCACCTGTAGCAATTTTTGCTTCAGTAACACTAATGTTTCTAATATGATCAGTTGTAACTGCACGTTCAGAATCAACAGTAGCATGATCACGCAACTTATCAGCTGAAACAGAATCAACTGCAAGTTTAGCATTTTCAATACTCAAGTCTACGAGATTTTCAGTTTGTACTGCATCGTCAGCAAGTTTAGCATTTGTTACTGCATCTGCTGCGAGTTCAGCATTACCTACTGAGAGTGCAACGATTTGAGCATTAGATGCCACACCAGATAAATCACCACCCATTGCTGGATCGGAAGAAACATTAATAAATTCCAATTCCCCAGAAGCATTTCTTGAAAGAACCTGTCCGGTTGTACCAGCACCATTTGGAGTTTTAAGAATTGTAATATCAACTACATTTGGATTTAGAAGTGGAAGAGTGATTGTACCAGTTACATGAGAACCAGCTGTATCACCGAGAGGTGATGTTGGTGAAAAAGGATCAGATGAATCATCACCATCTGCACCCCATTCAAGAGGAGTACCTGGCGTATCAGATGATTTTAGAACATGACCATCAGTACCTTTAGCAAGTCTTACCCAATCAGTTCCATTATGATACATAATGTCGCCAGCTGCTTCATTCGCAAGTGAAATCTTAGTTCCATCAACAGCATCAACCTGAATCTTGGATGCTGCTACTGCATTATCTTGAAGTTCAGAAACAGTAATTGCATTTGCAGCAATATCATCTGCAACGATAACATCAAATGCAATCTTTGCTGATGTGATTGAATTATCTTCAATTTGAAGAGTACCAACTGCAGCAGGTGCAAGTTTAGCTCTTGTTACTGAACCATCATAAATAACACTACCTGCTCCACCTTCACCATCACTTACTAGATCTTGCTGTCTGATAGTAACAGATTGCAATTCAGCATCTGACAGAACATTCGGAAGAATCTTAAAACATCTTAGATGTCCACTTGTCTGAGGAAGTCCTCTACCATGAAAGAATTTAATAGTATAGTTACTAGTATTAACATTCATAGGAAGAGTACTAATTGCAACTGGAAATGGTGGATTTACTGCTAGTACAGTATTATGTGAAGCATGAAATCGAGCTGGGCCGAATGTTACAGCAGTTTTAAAAGTTTCTTTAGTAATTATGGTAAAACCAGTAACTTCAAGATCATTTGAAAGTTGTGAAGCACCACCAGCATTTATAGATACCTTTCCATCATTATAATATGTAATACTATTATCTTCTGCTGCACCACCCATTGTGCTACCACTATCCATGTAATGAAATACTGGTGAAGTTGGACCACCGTATGTTGCAGCTTCTACTAGAATTGTAGCACCAACCGTCCAGTTAAAATCTGACGTAGTTGCCATTACAGAAGCAACATCTGCTTCTCTTGTTACTGTGGCATCTGTAGTTTCAATATATGATGTTGAATAAGGAAGTTCTTCAACCTGCATACCCCAAACAAAAATACCATCTTGATTAACTAATGTACAATTATTAAAAACTGCATCAACATTTCTTGCAATAAGATAAATCTCTGGATTAGTATTTGCGTCTGCTGTAAATGTTACTTCACAACGATACCATCCATTAGGATAAGCTACCATTCGTGAAGCACCAACTATTGCTCCTCCGAAATTTCCAACTGTACCTGTACTTAAATTAAACGTTTGTGCAAATCTAGCACTTGAGAACAAGCTTGTTGAAATTTCTAAAAAATCAATTGAATCCTTTTTAGCATAAACAGAAACCGTATATGTTGAACCAGATGTCCAAGTATGTGCTTGAGCAACAGCACATTTACCAGCACCATTAGCATTAGATCGAAGAGCATCTGCTTTCATAGAAGCCATCATGCTACCAGTAGGAGACATTGTTGCATTTGCAGAAATTGTACCAAGATCTTGAACTGCCCATGTAGTTGTAAAATCTTGTGATTGAAGAACCGTATTTGTTGATGATTCTTCTAACAACCAACCTACAATCTTACCAACATCACTTGGATTATAATCTAATCTCAATTTATCAATGGGTGCAGTTTCTATATTACCGATGTTGTTTACAAATGTAGCTACACTGTTTCGTGCAAACGTCATTTCATTCGGCTGTTGTGTACTGGCATTAAAACCTAAAGTATTCTTTACTATTGACATATTATGTAATCCTTATATTTGAAAATTTATTGAAGTATTCTACTGTGTTATTTTTAATGATGTTGTTTATACCTGATGTCCACATGAAGCATAATGTGCTACTGCCAAATTTCCAACATTTGTAGATGTTATTGCATTACCACTAGCAAACTGATATCTTTCTATAATACTAGTGTTGCCGCTAGCAATGCCACCAGCAGCCGTATAACCATGTGTAGTTGAAGATGCAGGTGCTGCTTGTGCTCTTGCTGTATGCATATCACCAACATCGGTTATTGTAACTGAACTTGCAAATGCAAAACAATCAACTATATTTGTTACACCACCCGTACTAGGTATACCACCAGCAACATAACCGTATGTTGTAGTTTGATGTCCAACTGCGCCTCGTCTTGTTCCACTCAATGAACCTATGACACCCTGAGCAGTATCAGAACTAAAAGTTATACTCTCTATATCGTTTTGATATGTAGCAGAAATTCGTCCACCAGCAAAATAACCAGTTGTGGGACTACTAACACCAGCAAGTCCACTTCTAGCTACAGATAAAGTTGCAACATTAGCTGAGTTACCATCCGCTGAAAAGGAATACTTTTCTATTTGATTACTATCCCCACCATTACCACCTATATATCCATGAGTTTCTGATTGAACACCACTCCGCTCATTACCACCTATTACACAATCGCCAACACCCGTTGCATTAGCATTTGAAGCAAAAGTAAATTTATCTATTGTACGATCAACTGCGTTAATGGTATTATTATATCCTGCTACACAGTAACCATGTGTAAATGATGATGTTCCTGCTTCACCCGTATATCTTGTAACAGATAGTTGTCCGACAGTAACCGTACTTGTATTAGAGGAAAATGCATATTTTTGTATATTGCCTATATCAGGATAACTACCACCAGAGGTAAAACCAAATGATGAGCCAAATGCTCTTAATGGTGCTACATACTCAACACTATCTGTACCACTACCAACATTCAACCAAACATTTTGATCAGTAGTAGCATCTGTTAAAACAAACATTCCACCAGTTGTTGTATTTATCCAAACTGTACCTAATGTTTTATTTGATGTAACTGTAGGATCACTTGAATTCTTATCAAAAATTACCTGGCCTGCACCAAAAGTAACTGCTGAAGCATTAAGAGCAGGATATGCAGAACCAGTAAGTTTACTAGCTTCAACATTAAGAATTTTTGCATTCGTGATAGCACCATCAACAATAGTTTCTGTTGTTACAGAATCATTCATTGGACTAGAAATAGTTTCACCACCATTAACCATAGCACAAACCCAAGAACCAACTGGGACTGCTTCACTAAAAGTTATCTGACTACCAGATAATGTATAATCAGTTTCTGGTGTCTGTGCAACACCATCAAAATATACTGAAACATTACTAGCAGACATTGGTGTTTGTGATAAATTTAGTATTGTTGCTGCACCATCACCAGTAAGCATACTAAGTGTTCTTGCTGGTACTGAAGTACTTTTATGTACTTTTCCTATGTATCCCATTTGTTAATCCTTTTTTTTATTAGGTATCTAAATTTTTATCAGGTGTGTATGTCAATAACTTATCAGCATCTAATGAAAATCCCAAATAGTCTGCTTGTTGTTTTGCTGTTCCTTCATATCTATTTGCAAAATCATCAACGAATGAATGAAGTAAAGAAGTATTAGCTACATTAGTATCTGATTCTTGCTTTAAAAATTCTTTAATTTCTCTCAATGCACTCATAACTGAAACACCAACCTGTTCCAAGTATTCCTGATTACCACAACCAATAGTACCTCGTTCTCTAACTTCCCGAACTGATTGTGTCATTGCTCTCTTAATATGTGACTGAACCTGTGCTCTTTCAAACTCTTCCTCAGTAACATCACCAATAAGTTCTTCAAGTTGATCATGCATTGTTGCAAGTGTTTCAATTTCTTTTAATGCACCTTCAACTTTAACTAGAACTTCAGAAGATTGAGACTCCATTTTAGCAGTTTGAATCTCTAATAATTCCTTTTTAAGAGGATCTGTCTCTTCATCAAGTTTCTTCCTTTTCATCTTAATCTTTACTTGTGATTCCATATAACCAAA
>ERZ1046148.1622-NODE-1622-length-11046-cov-5.029297_pt1 | contig 11046 bp, 10 predicted proteins | sample MGYA00383090_ERZ1046148 | MGnify/ENA primary metagenome ERZ1046148 (study PRJEB29581, sample SAMEA5548360) | metagenome | biome: marine; feature: coastal; material: water | depth 25 m | study: Short-term variability in the microbial, nano- and picoplankton...
ACAATAAGAAGAATATTAAGAGAAGAAATAGCTGCTCTACTCGAGGAGAATAATTCAGTAGATAATGCTGGATATTCTTTACCCTCCGACAAGAAACCATATGTTGTTATGGTTGTGGGTGTAAATGGAGTTGGTAAAACAACAACAATAGGAAAGTTGGCTTATCAATTTAAAGCAGCTGGTAAATCTGTGATGCTTGGAGCTTCTGATACGTTTAGAGCAGCTGCAGTGGATCAATTAAAAATTTGGGCAGGTAGAGTTGATGTTCCAATTGTTGAACAAGGAATGAATGCAGATCCGGCATCTGTTGCTTTTGACACATTGGAATCAGCAAAGTCAAAAGGAGCTGATATAGTATTAATTGACACGGCAGGAAGACTTCATAATAAAGCGCATTTGATGGATGAGCTTTCTAAAATAAAACGTGTAATGGACAAGGTTGTACCTGGTGCTCCTCATGAAGTTTTATTAGTACTTGATGGTTCAACAGGTCAAAATGCCTTTGAGCAAGCGAAAGAATTCACTAAGGCTACTGAAATCACTTCTTTAGCGCTTACAAAGCTAGATGGTTCTGCAAAGGGTGGAGTTGTTATTGGTATTTCAGACCAATTAAAAATTCCAGTTCGATTTATAGGAGTTGGAGAATCAATGGAAGATTTGCAGGTGTTTGATCGAAAAGAGTTTGTAGATTCCTTATTCAATTAAATCCACAATTTTATTTAAGATTTGAACGAGTTTTAATTTGAGTGTTATTTAAAAAAAACACGTGAGAGCGTTTATATTATGAAGACAAAAACAGTCAAAAAAAATAAGGTTAATGTAATTACTTTAGGTTGTTCCAAGAATCTTTTTGATTCTGAAGTGTTAATGGGGCAATTGAAGGCAAATAATTATGATGTTGTCCATGATTCTGATTCAATGGAATCTAAAACAGTAATTATTAATACTTGTGGCTTTATTGAGAATGCAAAACAAGAATCGATTGACACAATTTTAAGTGCAGTTGAAGCAAAAGAACAAGGGCTGATTGAGAAAGTTTATGTTACTGGTTGTTTGAGTGAACGTTATAAAGAAGATCTTGAAAAAGAAATACCAGATGTTGATCAATATTTTGGAACAAGAAACTTGGGACAATTATTAAAAACATTAAAAGCAGATTATAAGCATGAACTGGTTGGTGAGCGTTTATTAACAACACCTTCTCATTATGCTTATTTTAAAATTGCAGAAGGTTGCGATCGCCCATGTTCGTTTTGTGCGATTCCACTAATGAGAGGTAAGCACAAAAGTACTCCAATTGATGATTTGGTAACCAACGCAAAAAGTTTAGCAGCTAATGGGACTCGCGAACTTTTATTAATAGCACAAGATTTAACGTACTACGGACTTGATATTTATAAAGAAAGAAAATTAGCTGATTTATTACGTAGTTTATCAGATGTTGAAGGATTGGTTAAGATTGCATTATGCATTCCCAACGGGTTTTCCAATGGATGTATTAGACGTAATGAACGAGCGTGACAATGTTTGTAATTATTTGGATATGCCTTTACAGCATATTTCTGATAATATTTTAACAAGTATGCGTCGTGGAACTACTAAAGCAAAAACAAATGCCTTAATAGATCAAATAAGAAATAAGGTTCCGGATATTGGTTTAAGAACAACATTAATAGTTGGTTATCCAGGTGAAACTGAAAAGAACTTTCAAGAGTTATATGATTGGGTTGCAGAAACTAAATTTGATAGAATGGGCGCTTTTACATACTCTCACGAAGACAATACGCATGCTTTTAAGTTGGAAGACGATGTTCCTGAAGATGTGAAAAAGGAAAGAGTTGAGGCTTTAATGGAGTTGCAATCGGGTATTTCAATGAGTGCAAATGAAACTAAAGTTGGTAAGGACTTTAAAGTGTTGTTTGATAGGATAGAAGGTGATTACTTAATTGGTAGAACTGAATATGATTCCCCTGAAGTGGATAATGAAGTGTTAGTTAAAAAAGCAGATGGTTATACTCGAATTGGTGATTTTGCGAATGTTAAAATTACTGCAGCTGATGCTTTTGATTTGTATGGGAATTTGGTGAAATAATTAGTTTGCAATAAAAGATTAAAAAAGGGTGGTCAATTTGATCACCCTTTTTTTAAGAATAATGAAGTGTAATGAAAAGCACTTTTAAATAGTGAAAAGTTATTTAATTTTGAATTATGGCAAATTTTAATGAGATAATAGAAAGTAACGGAAATGTACTAATTGACTTTTATGCTACTTGGTGTGGTCCTTGTCAAACTTTAGGACCAATCTTGGAGCAAGTAAAAAAAGATGTCGGTGATAATTTAAGAATTGTAAAAATTGATGTAGATAAACATAAGGAATTGGCCAGTAAAATGGCCGTTAGAGGAGTGCCAAGTTTATTCTTTTATAAAAATGGTAAGCTAATTAAGAGTGCTTCAGGAGTGCTAATTGGTAAAGAAATCAAGGAGATATTTGGATTTTAAACAAGCTTTAACTTAAAGGTTTGTTTGGTTAAGATAAATGAAAATATGGGTTTGATAATATTTTTGCTAGTGGTTAGGTTGTTCGTTTTTTTTATAACACCGAAAAGCCATCAGTTTTTTTCGAGCATTAAGTATTTTAATTCATTTAAAATCATAGCAGTGGCTCCCCAAACAACTTTTGTATTTAAACTAAAATAGGGGGTTGATAATCTTTCTCCGTTTTTTAACGAGATGGTTGTTTCAGGTAATACTTTATGATTTAAAAGATCAAAAAGTGGTACTTCTATAATAGACTCAACTTCTCTTTTTTCAGGAACAAATTCGGGTTGATTGTTTGAGAATCCTAAAACTGGAGTGACTAAAAAATTACTAGGAGGGATGAATATTTGTGATAGTTTGCCAACTATGGTTACATCTTTACTTTTAATGTTAGTTTCTTCCTCTGCTTCACGAAGTGCGGTTTGAGTGATTGATATATCTTCTGGTTCTTGCTTTCCTCCAGGGAATGCAATTTGACCGCTATGACTTCCTTCATAGTTAGGGCGTTTAATTAAGGCAAAATGAGTTATATTTTTAATTGGATAAAGTAGAATAAGAACAGCTGCTATTCGAGGTGAATCAATATTGTAACTGCTAATATCATTTCTATAGGGTACAACTTCTTTATGGGCTACAAATCCTTGTAGATTTTCTTTTTTGAAATGCCTAAGATGTTCTAACGTCGTTAAAAATTCCATAGTTAAATATAGAATTTACTTTTTACGAAAACGATATCCTATTCTTAATACAACATCAACAGCTCCAAAATTTAAAGGGTCCCAAGTAGAATTTACTTTAGGTTGTTGTATGTTTTCAATGAGGAAATCAGTTATTTCAAGATTATAACGTGTGTAAACGAGTGAAAAGTCAAAAAACCATGGGAATACATCGTCGTACATATTTCCAAGTTGGTATCTTGCGCCACATCCAATAGACCAGTTGTGACCCTCGCCAATTACTTCGTTCAAATCACCAACAATCCATCGTTTTTTATGAAGCATCGAATATCCGCCTGTAGCTTGCAAGTAGCCGTTAAATCTATAATTATTATTTAAGCTGTATTGCAAAATTGCATTAAAGCTTTGAAGGTTTCCGCCGAAATGATTTCTTGTAGAATCCAAACCTTGAAAATCACTTGAAGATCTATCGTTAAATAAGATGGGGGCATATTCAACCCCAAACTCAAATTGATCATTAAGCCCAACAATTATAGTTGACGGAAGTTCAATTGGTACAGCAACGGCAAATTCTCGTTTTTCGAAAAACTTATTCTTACCGGCACCAAGAGAAATTGTGACGTCCTTAGCTAATAAGCTCTTTTCTTGTCCAAATGAAACGCTGGAAATTAAGATTAAGAGGTATATTAAATGCTTTTTTATCATTTGTTTTATCGTAGTGACTTTCGGCGCTTATAGGTATAAAAACTGAAACGCTTATTCGTTACAGTTATTGGCTCTTTTTTTTGAGGACTCGAAAAACTTGAATAAGTTATCAAAGAATATTTTTATTATGTTAATAATCTTTGAAAGAGCTTCATCTGAGCTATTTTTTAAGCAATGGGATTCATAACCTTCAATTTTTTTTTTGAGATTTGCAATAAAAAAGGTGCATTTTAAAGTTTCTTTTAAGAGTATGATGTTTTAATTCAAAGTTCCTTAATTATTGAGTTTTACATTAAAAGTGAGGATTCCTTTACTTTGAAACAAGGCCTTTATCATTTAGATCGTTCCAAAAATCAGGATATGATTTAGCTACTACATTTGGCTCTTTAATTTCAATTCTATCAATTTTTAAACATAGCGGGGCAATACTCATTGCAACCCTGTGATCATCGTATGTTTCGATCGCTCCATTATAGCTTGAAACAGTTGCTTGATTGATTTGAATTTCATCATCTGGTAGTATATCTATTGATGCTCCAAATTTTTCTAATTCATTTTTGATAGCAGTAATTCTATCGGTTTCTTTAATTCTTAAACTCTCAAGACCTTTGAAATGACCTTTTACGTTTAGTCCAATTAAAGTTGCAGCAAGTGTTTGAGCTACATCTGGACAATCAGAAAAATCATAATTAAAGGTGTCTGCTGAGTTGGTGTTGGATTTTAATAGTTTCACTTGTGTTCCATTAAAAGTAGATTCAACACCAAAGGTTTTATACATTTCAACAATTGCTGAATCACCTTGTAAACTAACCTCTTTTAATCCTTTTAAGGTAATGTTAGCTTCATCAGATAAGGCTGCAATTTGATACCAATATGAAGCGGCGCTCCAATCGGCTTCCACAGTAAATTCTTTTCCTTGGTATTTGCCTTCTTCTATTTTTATAATACTTCCTTCAAAAGTATACTTTGCTCCAAATTCAGCAATTAATGCTAATGTCATTTTTAAATAGGGGATAGAGGCAATTTTACCTGTAAGCTCCATTTCTAAACCACCAGTTAGTGAAGGTGCGATCATAATAAGAGCAGAAAGGTATTGTGAACTCACACTTCCGTCAATTGTAATTTTCCCACCTTTTAATTTCCCGCCTTGAATTTTCATTGGTGGACAACCATCTTTTTCTAAGTACTCAATATTAGCGCCTAATGATTTAAGAGCATCAACCAAAAAAGCGATTGGTCTATTTCTCATTCGCTCACTACCTGTTAATGTCCAAGTACCAGGGGTGTTTGCGTAATATGCTGTTAAAAAACGCATTGTCGTTCCAGCTGGTCCAACATCTTTTATTTTTCCTTTTTCAGCCAAAAGACTTACCATAGTTTCAGTATCTTTTGCAGCGGCAAGATTATGTATAGGGAAATGCTGCTCACATAGTGCTCTTATAATTAAAACTCTATTACTTTCACTTTTACTTGCAGTTAGATTAACAACTCCGTTAATTACTTTTTTTTCTGCCTTTATAGTTAGTTTTTCCATGATTAAGCAACAGTTTTATTATAATATTCAAGTGCATTAAGTAGATCGTCTTTATTTGCGAAAACATCCCACTTACAATTACCTATTTTAGTTAATAAAGAACAACTTATTTTTCCATCGGAATTCTTTTTATCGTGAATCATTAGGTCACAATATGCTTCAAATTTTTCAGGAGGAATTGGTTTTAAGTCATAAACTCGTCTAAGAACGTCAACCATTTCATTCAATTCAGCTTCGCTAAGTCCTGTTTTTTGATTGGATAAATATCCTTCAGCAATCATACCAATTGCAATAGCTTCACCGTGTAAAAAAAAGTTCGGATCATTTTCTAAATGCCAAGTTTCAATTGCATGACCAATAGTGTGCCCGAAATTTAATATTTTTCTTAATCCCTGTTCGGTAGGATCTTCAAGTACAACCTTATTTTTGATTTGAACTGATTGTTCGATAATTTCATTCCAATCATAATCGGTTGTCACTTCTATGTTTTTTACCTTCTCCCAATAGTTTGCGTCTTGAATTAAAGCATGCTTTAAAACTTCGGCAAACCCACTTCTTAATTGTCTAAATTCTAACGTAGATAAGAATGGAGGGTAGATCACAACCATTTGTGGGAAGTTAAAAACTCCAACTTGGTTTTTTAATCCACCTAAATCAATTCCTAGTTTCCCGCCTACACTTGCATCAACTTGAGAAAGTAGCGTGGTTGCAACATTCAAAAAGTCGACACCTCTTTTGTATGTGGATGCTATAAAACCACCCATATCACTAATAACGCCACCACCTAAATTGATTACTAAAGCTTTTCTGTCGGCGTGAGCATCACTCATGGCATACCATACTTGAGTTACAATCTCAATTGTTTTGTTTTCTTCACCACTTTCAGTTTGAATAACTTCAGCTTTTGATAAACAATCAATATTTGTTAAAAGTGTTGGTAAGCAGTGTTCAACCGTGTTTTCATCTACAATAATAAAATAATTACTGTATTGCTTATTTTCGATTAAAAAGTTATTTAAGTGCGTGATACTATCATCGCCAATAATAACTGAATAACCTTGTGATTTAACTTCTAACAAAAGATTGGATTTTTAAATTTGATATAAAAATAATGATTAAAACTAATTTGTAACGAATAATAACTACCACATTTAAGCGTATATATTAAATATGATGAAAATAGACAAGATAATTACCTCGTTTAAGTTTTTAGGTAGTGGTTTTTTTATACTAATTATTGGTTGTGGATTAGATATTGATTCAACTGAGTATTCAAAGGTAAAACGGATTGATAATTCAAGTTTACCAGTTGTTTTAAAAAGACCTTCCCGTTTAAAGTATTCATGGCAATCTAAAATAGAGGGGGAGCCTCTTGTTAATCGATTTGTATTACCATTGGGGTTTAAATTAACAAATGTTAAAAAAGGAAGTTTCGGAGAGTGGCTTAGGTTTTTACCATTAAAACCAAAAGGAAGTAAAATTATGCTTTTTGATGGTACTAAAAAAAGGTTCCAAATGTTAAACGCTGGTGTTGTAAATATTGATATTGGAACAAGAGATTTACAACAATGTGCAGATGCTGTTATTCGTCTTCGATCAGAATATTTATATTCCTCCTATCAATATGATAAAATTCATTTTAATTATACATCTGGTTTTAATGCCGAATATTCAGCTTGGCGTGCTGGAAAGAAAATAAAGGTAAGTGGAAATAAAGTTAATTATTATAGTGCTCCAAAAGCAAATGATAAGTTGTACAGTGGATTTAAAAAATATCTTATCAATGTTTATAACTATGCAGGAACTTATAGTTTAGATAAAGAATTAAAAACTCAGAATATTAAAGATATTAAGGCAGGTGATGTTTTGATAATTGGTGGCTTCCCCGGACACGTGGTCATAGTTGCGAACGTTTGCGAAAATTCGGAAGGAGAAAAAGCTGTGTTATTGGTTCAGAGTTATATGCCAGCACAAAGCATACATGTAGTTAAAAAAAATGGGAGCTAAAGGTGCTAAGGTTTGGTTTAAAGTAAAAGATTTAGAGAAAAAAGGTTGGAGCACATTAGAGTTCAGTTATGAGTCGACTCATTTAAAAACCTGGAGAAGTAATTAGTGTTAAGGCATTTTTTTCACTTATAGTAATTTGTTAATAGTAATGAGATAATTAGAACCTGTTCTCAGATAATTTATGTTAGAATTCGTATAAAACTAGATACTTTGTATATGTTTTACCTATTCGCATTATCTTTGTGGAAATATTTTTTTACTATGGCTTTAAAATGTGGAATAGTAGGATTACCAAATGTTGGGAAATCCACTCTTTTTAACTGTTTGTCAAGTGCAAAAGCACAGTCTGCAAACTTTCCTTTTTGTACAATCGAACCTAACATTGGTATAATTAATGTCCCAGATCCAAGATTGGAAAAATTAGAGGAGCTCGTTAACCCTGAGCGTGTTGTGCCAAATACTATGGAAATTGTTGATATTGCGGGTTTGGTAAAAGGGGCAAGCGAAGGAGAAGGTTTAGGAAATCAATTTTTAGGGAATATTCGTGAAACAGATGCTATTTTACATGTTGTAAGATGTTTCGATGATGGTAATATTATTCACGTAGATGGTTCTATTGATCCTGTTAGAGATAAGGAGACAATAGATATCGAATTACAATTAAAGGATTTAGAGACTGTTGAGAAACGTCTTGATAGAGCAAAAAAAGTTGCAAGATCTGGAGATAAAGAAGCTAAAAAACATGTTGATCTTTTTGAGAATATGGTAAAAACCATCGAATCAGGAATGTCAGTTAGATCTATTGAATTTACTGAGGATGAGCTGGTTCAGGTGGATGAGTTAAATTTAATTACAGCAAAGAAAGTATTGTACGTATGTAACGTTGATGAAGCTGCTTTAAAGGTAGGAAATGAATACGTAAATAAAATAAAGGAAATTGCGGCAGAGGAAAATGCGGGTGTTATGATGGTTTGCGCTCAGTTAGAATCTGACATAGCAGAGTTAGAAGATTATGAAGAGCGTCAATTATTTTTAGAAGATGCAGGATTAGATGAGCCAGGTGTTAATAAATTAATAAGAGAGGCATACGAGTTATTAGACTTGAGTACCTATTTCACAGCAGGTGTTAAAGAAGTAAGAGCTTGGACAATTAAAGTAGGAATGACTGCGCCGCAAGCTGCGGGAGTAATTCATACTGATTGTGAGAAAGGGTTTATTAGAGCTGAGGTAACTAAGTATGACGATTATGTTGAGCATGGTTCTGAAGCTGCTTGTAAAGAAGCAGGAAAGCTTTCGGTAGAGGGTAAAGAATATGTTGTAGATAACGGAGATGTTATGCATTTTAGGTTTAATGTATAAATAAATCATATTGTTTTTGGGAAAAGGGAAGCTAAGCTTCCCTTTTTTTATGGAAGAGTATTTCTTCAAAAACAACTTTTTTGAAAATTAACCGTATTGAGAACATGATTTTAAAAGCCGCTAAATTTGCGTCGGATAAACACAAGGGACAGTTCCGTAAAGGAAATTTAAACACTCCGTATATAAACCATCCGATTAAAGTTGCTTATGTCTTAGAAAAAGTGGGAGGGGTTTCAGATCCTGAAACTATCGCTGCAGCGATATTGCACGATGTTATTGAGGATACAGACACAACGCATTCTGACCTTAGGAATATTTTTAATGAAAAGGTTGCAGATCTTGTTCTAGAAGTATCTGATGAAAAAGATAAACCTAGGGATGAACGAAAGGCAATGCAGATTAAAAATGCGTCTAATTTATCATATGAGGCTAAATTAATTCGGATTGCAGATAAAATTTGTAACATTCAAGATATTTGTGGTGCAGATATACCAAATTGGAGTTATGAGCAGAAATTTGAGTATTTGGAGTGGGCTAAAGGTGTTGTTGATCAGTTAAAAGGAACACATAAATTGCTTGAAAATCATTTTTTTGACGAACATCGCTGGGGAAGGTTGAAACTCTAAATCGATTTTACTAAATTTGCAACTACGTTTTGTTACGAGATCTAATTTTTATAAAATCATGAGTAGAATTAAAACTATCGCCTTACTTGTTTTCTCCTTTTTTACTTTCGCTGTTTTTTCACAAGATCGAATCATTATTGCTTCGGATGATGAGCATAAAATCACCTACAATGTTTTTGGAGACAGTATTAAAATTTATGTTGAAGTTTTAAATGATTTCACCTTGGATTTAAACAGTGACGGGATATTGGGTGATGACGATGATTTTGTTTACCTAATGTTTGATCTGAACTCAAACAACGTTATAGACTTAGGTGGGAGTCAAATTGATTTGTATTATACTTACGATTCTACTCAAACAAACTCGTTGTGTAATGGACACGTGACATCGCCTAATGATATTACGCCTTGTGAAGCCAATTCTGGAGGGTTTGCAAAAGCGGAGTTAAAGTCTTCTACTTATGAAGCCACCAATCATGTTTATTACACTTTTGTAATCCCGAAACAAGAATTAGATTATGACCAAACTTTATGTTCTAGGTTAAGTGTTAAAATACATACTGCGGGAACATCAATTACAAATTCTGTGACATTTCCAACTCAAAGTGGAACAGGAGAATACTTTATTAATCCATACAATTCTATTTCACTGTATGGAAAACCTAATTTAGGTGAGGGTTTTAGCGCTTGTATTGGTGATACAATTTATGCTAATGCCGAATTTCCATATTATCACTGGAATAATTTATGGGATAACGAAAAACCATACACTACTGTTAATCCTAATGTTGGAGAATATTATATTTTCAGAATTTTTGATGAAACTTGTGAGATTATCGATTCAGTAAAAGTTAATCTTTTAGATGCTGCATCTTGTACAGGATCATATACTTTTCCAAATATTGTAACCCCTAATTCTGATGGAATTAATGATGTTTTTGAGCTTATAATAGGTCAAACTTTGTTAAATCAAGATTGGACAAATTCTAAATTAATAATATATAATCGTTGGGGTGTTAAAGTTTATAATTCTCAGGATAATAGTTATCCAATTTGGGATATGAGGACAGAAATAGGAACCTATGTTTCCCCGGGAACATATTACTACACGTTTTTAACTCCTGGAGAGATTCAACAAAGAATCAACGGGTTTTTTACTGTTATACACTCGGATTAATTCTTTTCAAAAGAAAATTAAAAAGCCAATCCTTAAAAGGGTTGGCTTTTTTATGAAATAGATTTTTTATGAAACTAATTATGTTATTTATCCATTTAGGGTTGTTTGCCATCGGTCAATCAAGCCCCAACAAATGGTATTTCGGCTACCAATCTGGTTTAAATTTTTCCCAGGGTGACAATCCTTATGTAATTAGAGGACAAACGGGGGAAGCAAAACAAAAGGGAATTCAAAACGAATGGATGACCGTAGAGAACGAATTAAGCACTGTAATGTCTGATGATGAAGGACGAGTCCTTTTTTACTCAGATGGTTCTTTGATTTGGGATAATCATTATCATGAAGCTGAGGTTTTATTGCAATCCAGGAATTCACACGCTCAAATGCTTTCGGTGAAAATACCAAATAAAGATGATGAGTATT
>ERZ1046148.1624-NODE-1624-length-11039-cov-12.718864_pt1 | contig 11039 bp, 9 predicted proteins | sample MGYA00383090_ERZ1046148 | MGnify/ENA primary metagenome ERZ1046148 (study PRJEB29581, sample SAMEA5548360) | metagenome | biome: marine; feature: coastal; material: water | depth 25 m | study: Short-term variability in the microbial, nano- and picoplankton...
AGTATTTATATTACCTACAATACTCTCTTTGTTGTTAGAGCTTGTTGTGATATCTGTTTCAGGATTTCTTAATATAGAACCTAACCCTCTACCTAACACACTCTTTTTGTTATTCATTACTTACTAAGTTTTCTTCTAAAGTTTCGGAAACCTTTTCTTTATCAATTATCTCCTGAGATAAATTTAAATAGTTGATAGCTCCTTTACTTGTAGAATCATGAACAATAATTGTTTCACCATAAGATGGAGCTTCACCTAGAGTTACATTTCGGTGAATGATTGTTTTAAAAACTAAATCCTGGAAGTGAGTTTTTACTTCTTCTACAACCTGATTTGATAAACGTAATCTAGTATCGTACATTGTTAGAAGCAATCCTTCAATAGTTAGTTCTGGGTTTAATCTTCTTTGTACAATTTTTACCGTATTTAATAATTTACCTAGACCTTCTAATGCAAAATATTCGCACTGAATAGGAATAATTAACGAATGAGCAGCTGTAAGAGAATTTAGAGTTAAAAGACCTAAAGAAGGAGCACAATCGATAATAATATAATCAAAATCATCAATGATTTCAGAGAGAGCATTTTTCATCATGTGTTCTCTGTTTTCTACATTTACAAGTTCTAACTCAGCACCTACCAAATCAATATGAGCGGGCAATAAAAACAGATTAGGACTTTTAGTTTCTAGAATGATGTCTTTTGCTTTTACTTTTCCAATAAGACATTCGTATACTCCGTTCTCAATTTCCCTTGGGTCGTATCCTACACCAGAAGTTGAATTTGCTTGAGGATCAGTGTCTACTAATAAGACTTTTTTCTCTAATACTCCTAGTCCAGCTGATAGATTCATAGCTGAAGTTGTTTTTCCTACTCCTCCTTTTTGATTTGCAATTGCAATTATTTTTCCCATTTATTTATTGTTTTTTGAACATTTCAAAAATACAACTATAAAAGTGAGAATATATTCTGTATAGGGGGCACTTATTAACAAAAATCGGAAAGTTTTTAATAAAAAAGCCCTAATAAAAGGGCTTTAAAATTAATCTTGTTTTTTGTTATTTATCTTCATCATTCCCTAGATCTTCAAAGTTTACTTCTGTAAAATCAGTTGTTGCTTCTTCTTTTACTTCCTCTGTAGGGGGTTCTTCATCTACTGGAGATTGTTCTTTTACTTCCTCTGTTTTAATTTCTTCTAAAGGAGTTTCTTTATCTTTTAAGGAAATAATTTCTTCACCTCTTTCCTTAATAATGTAATCAGTTAATTCATTCAGATGATCTTTAAAATTTTGAAAATCTTCTTTGTATAGATATATTTTATGTTTTTTGTAGAAAGGACTTCCATCTTCATTAAAATCTCTTTTACTTTCAGTAATTGTTAAGTAAAAATCATCTGCTCTTGTTGATCTTACATCAAAGAAATAAGTTCTTCTTCCCGCTCTAAGCGATTTTGAATAAATTTCATCTCTATTATCATTCATCTTTTTATTTATTTAAATTAAAAACTATTACAAATGTACTAAAAAAAACCAATCTATTAAATCCTTCTTGTTCAGGTTTATAGTAATAGAATGTTATAAATTATTAATTTTTTATAGTGAGCCTTAGTACCGAGCATGCTGAACTAATCGCGAACTTATCTTTACCTGTTCCAAATAACATAGTTGCCCAAGTATCTTTTTTTGGTGTTCCTAATATTAATAAATCGTATTCTGAAGTTAGATTAGAAACTGAGTTAATTGGATTATCTGATATTTTTAACAATAATTTTCCTTTAGTTCCTGACAATGCCTTGTTTGATGTTTTCTTTATATTTTCTATTTCTTCTGTTGTAGTATCTATATTTAACACATGTAGTAATGTAAATTCAGAATTAAAATATTGACATAATGAATTGGTAGACGCAATTAGTTTTTGTATATCTTGACTATTATGTCGGATTGATAATAATACGTTATTAAACTCTGTAACTCCATTACATTTAAACAATGCGAAGTTCGAGTTAATATGGCTTATAATCCATCCAATTGGATTGTTGAAGAATATTCCATTATAAGCTCTTCCATTCCAACTCAAGATTAACCATTTTATATTTGTTATCTCACTCAAAACTTGCATAGTTTCAGATAGTTTATGAGTCGCAATAGATTCAAAATAAATATCTTGTTGAATACGGCTATCTAATTTTTTGACAATACGTTCTAATGATTTTGTTTTAGGTTTCTCTTCTAGAAATGCATCTAATGATGTTTGGTCTGGAACTTCAATAATATTTAAAGTTTGTATTTTTGATTTAGCGTTTAATGAAGCTCCAATTTCTATGAGGGTGGTTGGAGCAATTTCATTACCTAATAATGGAACGATTACCCCGGCATCCTTATCTACACTTATATTTAACATTTCTTCTCTTTCCTTATCTTCTAGTTCTTTTAGATGTTTATAATTTCTTTTCTTTCCAAATAATATATATAATGCAGGAATATGTCCGTATTGAGTCATTACTCCAGTCCTTGAAGCATTTTTCCCGTATATATAATATATTATTAATCCTATGAATGATATTACAAGTATTGCAATAATTGGCATGAATCCTAAATAGAAGAGTAAGATAATCCCACTAAATATCCCAAATAATTGAATATATGGATAAAGAGGAGATTTGTATTTTGGATCATACCATTGTACTGCAGTTTCTCTTAAAATAATAACACTTAAATTAACAGAGATAAACATCATTACTTTAAAGGCACTTGCTAATTTTGCTATTTTCTCAACATCTAAAAATAGAATCACCAAAGCCATCATTATACAGGTAAGGATTATTGTATTAATTGGTGTTAGATATTTTGGATGAACCTTAGACATTTGTTTAGGAAGTAGTTTGTCACCCGCCATTGCAAACGGAAACCTTGAGGATGCTAGTACACCAGAATTCGCCATAGAGATTAATGTAATGACTCCAATACCAGCAATTATATAAGCAAAGTTAGCCCCTCCTAGAAGAAGAGCTAGTGTATGTATAGGTTTGATATCTTCTGATAGTTCTATAATATCGATATTTCCAACTAAAGTAAAAGCTATTGCAACATAAATAACTGTAATAATTAGTAAAGAAATGATCATTGCTAATGGAATATTCTTAGTTGGATTTTTAACTTCACCAGCAATTGCAGCAATTTTAGTAACTCCTGCGTAAGAGATATAAACAAAGGCGATTGTACTAATAAGTCCAGTAGTTTCATTACTCATAAATGGAGTTAACATTTGTTTGTCTATCATAGGTATCCCCATAAATAACAAGGAAATTAATGTAATCAAACTTATTATTACTATAACAACTTGTACTTTGCCTACTTTCTTTACTCCCAATATATTTAGTATCATTATTAATAATAAAAACCCTAGAGATATATATTTTATATATTCAACAGGTATATTAATAATAACAAGTAAATAAGCTCCAAAACCAACTAATGCGAAAGAGCTCTTTAGCAATAAAGATAACCAAAGTCCAATTCCTGAAATAGTACCCATTATTGGTCCAAATGCTCGTTCAATATAGACGTAAGCTCCACCTGATTTTGGCATTGCGGATGATAATTCAGATTTTGAAAGAGCAGCTGGTAATATACATATAGCTGCTATAAGGTATGCTAACCAAATTGAAGAACCTGTTTTTGCTGCTGCAATTCCAGGTAACACAAAAATACCGCTTCCAAGCATTCCTCCTATACTAATAGCAATTATAGTAGGGAGTGTTAATTTTCTCTCTAATTTTTTCAATATAATTATTTTCAAGCAAAATAATAATTTTTTTCAAATTAGGTTTGAAAAGAATCCAATAATTATCAAACTAAAATTATTAAGTTTTATATTTGCTAAACTTTTAATCAGAATTTATGAGAAAATTAGTTCTTTCGGAAGTACACGAAAGTATCGGAGGCAAGATGGTAGAATTTGCAGGATATCTTATGCCAGTTCAATATTCTGATGGAGTAAAATTAGAGCACAAAACTGTTCGTGAATCGGTTGGAGTTTTTGATGTTTCTCATATGGGTGAAGTTTTTGTCAGTGGTTCAAATTCATTAGATTTTTTGCAATATATCACTTCAAATGATGTCAGTAAACTTTCTCCAGGAAAAGTACAATATACTTGTTTGCCAAATGATAGTGGTGGAATTGTAGATGATTTTTTACTGTATATGATAGAAGAGAATACGTATCTTCTAGTTGTGAATGCATCTAATATGCAGAAGGATTTAGATTGGATTAATTCACATAATACTTTTGATTGTAAAATTGATAATCAGTCAGATAATTACTCTTTATTAGCAGTTCAAGGTCCTAGATCTATTGAGTTATTGCAAGAACTAACGGATGTTAATCTTACTGAAATAAAATATTATAATTTTAAGATTGGAAGTATTGCAGGAGTTGAGGATGTAATCTTGTCCAGAACAGGGTATACTGGAGAAATTGGATTCGAATTATATGTAAGAAATGAAGATACAAGAACTTTGTGGGACGCATTATTTTCAACAAAAATTCAGATGAAAGCAATAGGTCTTGCAGCTCGTGATACTCTCAGATTAGAAAAAGGATTTTGCTTGTATGGAAACGATATTAACGATACTACTTCACCAATTGAAGCAGGTTTAGGATGGATTACAAAATTTAATAAGGAATTTGTAAACTCTGAAAATCTAAAAATACAGAAAGAAGAAGGAACGAGCAGAAAATTAGTAGGAATTGAATTAGTAGAAAAAGGAATTGCCCGAAAAGATTATCCAATAATAGATAAAGAAGGAAATCAAATCGGAGTGATTACTTCAGGCACTATGTCTCCAACATTAAATAAAGCTATTGCTATGGGATATGTTTCTACTAAATTCTCTTCAGTTCATTCAGAGGTTTATATTCAGGTTAGAAAGAAGAAGATTAAATCTAAAATTGTAAGTTTACCATTTATAAAATGAGGAGATTAAATGTTTGTTTAACATCAGATTTATTCCACCATTATGATGAGGGAGATAAACTAGTTCTTGTGGTAGATATTTTACGTGCTACCTCTGTAATATCTACTGCTTTTCATTATGGAATTTCCGAATTAATACCGGTTAGTTCTGTAGAACAAGCAAAACAATACATAAATAAAGAAGGATATATAGTTGCTGCCGAAAGAAATGCTGAGCCAATTGAAGGTATTCCTCTTGGGAACTCTCCTTTTCAGTATATGAATGATGATGTAAAGAATAAAAGACTCGTTTTAACCACTACTAACGGAACAAAATCAATAAAATTAGCAAGTAAACATGAAGTGATTTCTGCCTCTTTTGTAAATCAAGATGCAGTTTATAATTTTATAATGAGATCTAAAAAAGATGTTGTTGTTTTATGTTCAGGATGGAAAGGATTGGTAAATATGGAAGATTCTATTTTTGCTGGTATTTTATCTGATAAATTATTGAAAACAAATGAATTTCAGAGTCAATGTGATTCCGTACTAGCTTCTGTTGCAATAAAAAGGGATGCAGGAAATGACTTATTCTCTTACTTAGAAGATTCGGCACACAGAAACAGGTTAAAACATCTAAATATGGAAGCAGACACAAAGTTTTGCTTAAATCCAACATTCAAATCTTCAATAATCCCTATCTTAAAAAACGGAAAATTAATTCCATATGAAAAATAGAACTTTATTATTACTATTTCTTTGCTTTTCTATTTCAGCAAATTCTATTTTTCCATGGGGATTTTTTGCTCATAAAAGAATAAATAAATATGCAGTATTTACACTTCCAGAAGAATTAATTGGTTTTTATAAAAAAAACATAGAATATATTGAAGAACATTCAGTTGATGCTGACAAAAGAAGATATGCGGTAAAGGAGGAAGCTCCAAGACATTATATTGATATCGATTATTACGGAGAACACCCTTTTGATAGTATGCCAAGAAAATGGAATGATGCGGTTGATAAATATTCGGAAGATACATTACAAGCTTATGGAATTCTTCCTTGGCATATTCAAATAATTTATAAAAGGTTGGTGTATGCTTTTATTGAAAAAGATTCAGATAAGATATTAAAATATTCTGCAGATTTAGGGCATTATGTAGCGGACGCACATGTTCCTTTACACACTACTTTAAATTATGATGGACAATTTACAGCTCAGAAGGGAATTCATGCATTTTGGGAAAGTAGATTACCTGAACTTTTCTCAGAAAATTATGATTATTTGGTTGGAACATCACAATATGAATATTCTGTTTTGGATTTTGCTTGGGAAACAGTAGAAACTAGTCATAATGCATTAGATAGCGTTTTTAGTTTTGATAATATTCTATCAGAAACATATGAAAAGGATAAACAGTACTCTTATGAAAAAAGAGGAACAAAAACTATTAATGTTCGTTCAGAAGAATATTCTGATGCCTATCATAATATGCTTTCTGGTATGGTTGAAAGAAGAATGAGGAAATCAATAACCTCTATCGGAAATTTATGGTATTCTGCTTGGGTAGATGCTGGACAACCAATATTAGATGGAATGCAGAATTCTGAAGCTCCTTTTACAGAAGAAATTAAGATTGACCATAAAATTACAAAGAAAGATGCTAGAGGGCATCAACATTAACTTTTTTTAGAAAGTATAACCTAAAGAAAAGCTAGTGGCTTGTAAGGTTTTATTATACCCGTCATCTTGATTTTCTAAACCAATCATCCCAATATATCTATTTAACTCAATATACAGATGATCTGTTAGATAAACAGATATTCCAATATTTAAACCTGCATCAATATCATTAACCTCTACTATTTCTCCGTCATACGCTTCCTGTATTCTTTCAACTCCCTCTTCAGTTACTACTCTTTTCACATTATTTGTAATTAAATAAGAAACAGAAGGACCAATATTCAATGTAAACCGATCGTTAACATAATATTTGAAAGTAGGATCTAAAGTTATATAATCCATGAAGTAAGTTTCTTTTTTATTCCCGTAAGTTCTGAGAGTATCTGTTTCCCATGTTTGATCAAGATTAGTAATTGATCCCATTGAAGAAAAAGAAACCGTATTACACAAATGCCAATTTGCAGATAATTTTAAGTCAATATAAGCACCTACTTTGCTTTCATATGTGTAAGTTGTTGTCGGTTTAGCGTATCCGTCTGTTCGTTCTGCTAATCCAAAAAATAAATAATTATATTGAGTAAAATTTAAGTTGGAATAATTTAATCCTACTTTAATTCCATAATGAGGAACGCTTAGGTTTTGTGCATCTGATGTCAAGGCTAGACTACTTATAAAAAGTAAAAGTAATAGTTTCTTCATGTTATTAATTTTTGGCAAATATAGGTAAAATAAAAATTTATGAATTAAGCATTACTGGCATTACGAGCATTAAGGTTTCTTCTCCCTCATCTTGTCCATCGAGTGGAAGAATAATTCCAGCTCTGTTTGAAGCGCTCATCTCTAAGCTTATTTCTTCAGAACCTATATTATTTAGCATTTCTATCATAAACTTAGAGTTAAACCCAATTTCCATATCTTCACCCTGGTATTGGCAAGTTAGTCGTTCTTCTGCTTGATTTGCGAAATCTAAATCTTCAGATGAGATCTGTAATTCGGACCCTTTAATTGACAAACGAATTTGGTGTGTAGTTTTGTTTGCGTAAATAGAAACTCTTTTAATAGAATTTAATAGATCTGAAGTAGAAATAGTTAATTTGTTAGGGTTCTCTTTTGGAATTACAGCTTCATAATTTGGATATTTTCCGTCAATTAATCTGCAAATAATTTTTGTGGTATCGAACATAAACATGGCATTTGTTTCATTATACTCTACTTTTAAGTCTAGATCATTTATAAGTGTATTTTTTAGTAGAGTTAATGGTTTTCTAGCTAAGATAAATGAAGAAGTAGAATCAGCACTAAAATCATTTCTGATGTGTTTTACTAATTTATGTGCATCTGTACCAACAAATGTAATTTTTTCTGAAGAGAGTTCGCAAAACATGCCTGACATAACTGGTCGTAACTCATCATTTCCGCAAGCAAAAAGTGTTTTGTTTATCGCATTTAAAAAAGTTAACGAATTGATAGTTGCGCTAGAGGATGAATTCAATGTTGGAGTTTTAGGAAACTCGGCAGAATTTTGACCCGCAAGCTTATAAATCCCATTTTCAGAATTAATTTCAATCCCATAATTTTCATCATCAATCAGGAAAGTAAGTGGTTGTGAAGAAAATGTTTTTAATGTGTCTAAAAGGAGTTTTGCAGGAATGGTGATTGTTCCATTATCTGTTGTGTCTGCTTTTAAAGTGGTTGACATTGTAGTTTCTAAATCGGAAGCTGTAATTATCATTTTACCATTATCAATTTCGAATAAGAAGTTGTCTAGTATAGGTAATGTGTTGTTAGAGCTTAAAACCCCACTTAATTTTTGTAATTCTGTTAATAGTTCTGAACTGTTTACTATAAATTTCATATTACTATTTGTTTTTTAAAAGATGCTCAAATATATTACATTGACTATATATTCAGAAAAATTTATTCCTTTATTTCATCAAGAGTAATTAACACTTTGTTGAAAATATTTTTTTGAATGATTACCATATCAGAATTATTCCACTTAGCATATAAATTTTCTACTGTAGAATCGTATTCTTTTTGTGTTTTCTGAATTTTAGTGATGTCATAAACTATAAGAGAATCTGTCCGATTATTATTTGTGATATATATCTTCTTGCTCAGAATAAAATCTTCTGGGTTTAGATCTGATTTATAAATGCCACAATGTAGATTACTAAAGAAAGAAGCAAACTCATTATATTTTCTATTATCAATTAATATTTCATTATTTCCAAAATCTGCCAGAGTTTTATTTTTAATATTAATTGTATATGATTGTTCTTGATTAATAAAGTCTATTACTTTTACTTCAGAAATCTCTTCCGGACTTATGTTTATTGTAATTGGTTCTCTCCATACAGTTTCATTTACATAAATTCCTTCAATTCCATATTTAGGATTTAAAATACCAGGATGTCGGTCCGGTATATGCATCACATATGCATTCTTAGCCTTATCCATTATCATATATGTGCCATGATGGTTAGAAGTATTTCCACCAATATAATAAGATTTTATTTTTTGTTCTTTCTCAAAGATTTCTACTTTTACTCCTTTTGTAGCAATGTTTTGTAATACAAATTTAGTTTTTTGCTCTGAGACAGAACTTTTTATTCTAATATCTTTCATTACACCTAGAGTATATTTTATTTGTCTTTCCCAAACAGGATATTTACTATTAATTATCCATTTTTCGTTTTCTTTCTCTAATGTAATAATATTTCCGGCTTTATCACTCATAATAATTTTATCAATATTTTCAGTTTCAGATTGAGTAAGATTAAAATCTTTTTCATTTATTTTTTCTTTTACATCTGTTTTACATGAGGAGAAGTAAATAATTGAAATGAATATTAATATGTATATTAAAAATTTATTCTTCATATTTTTATCTTTTTTTATTGCGGACTTTTATCAAAACCTCATCATCACATAAATATTGGATTGAATTTAGAATAAAACTTGTATTTCCATCAAAAACACTTCTTCCATAGTGATAATAACCTAGTGGGTAATAAAAATTAGGAGGTGTGAATAAATTAGAAATTATATCTCCATCCGAGATAATAATCATCTTATTTTGCGGGCTTTTTCGTTTTGTTATTAATTCTTCTGTATCTTTTAATTTTGAAAAATTAGAAGAGAATTCATCTTCAATTAATACTGCAACTGATTTCTTTCCCTCATGTTCTTTTGGAGGGTCTTTGATGATATCAAGATGTACATTCCCACCCTCATTTATTATATTTGATTTTTCTGAAGAAGAAAGTAATATAGTTGTTTTTTCTGGTTTAGTAATTTCAATACTACTTACAAAGTTAGTTAAAATCGAGTCAACATTGATACTAATAATATGATCTTGATCTGATATTAATAGAGAATTATATTGCCAGTTCACATAAGCAACTTCATTATTAACTATTATAGGACTGTTACTGCATTTTTCATCCTGAATTAAGTCATGATTTACTTTTGCTCCATAAGCAGATAAATAGTCTTCTATCAACAATGTATCTTTTTCTATCTCAAATTCTAAGTTTCTCCCAAAATTATTCATATGAGCAGAAGTTCCATCTAAAAGCCAAAGTGTCTTGCCTCCATTCATGATATATTGATCAATCAGATATTTATCTATTTCTAAGAAGCTTTGAGTAGGTTTTGCAATTATTATAGTTTCAAACTCAGCAAGCTTGTCAATTTGTTTTTGAATGTCAGGAGATTGTGTTTGTTTCTCAATCTCAAAAGATCGTAAATCAAAATAACTTAATTCATAAAATCTTGACAAAGTATTTCTGATATCCCAAGTGTTTGTTGAGTCTAATTCTCCATTCCCATATAGAAATGCTATTTTTTTCATTTCTTCCTGTTGAATTAAATAAAAAGATTCAATAAAATTATATTCTAAATTCTCAATACATCTTTCTAAATCTTCATTAGATGGATCGGAGATAGTGTCGTAATATAAACTATTGTATAATAAAACTGGAAAATTTTTTTCTCTGAAATTAACTATTGCATACGGATATGTTTTATAAACTTTATCTGCATCTGAAGTAATAAAGATAGGATGTAAATCCAAATCTATAAGTGGATTATATATTCCTTTTTGATTTTCTGTACCATTATTATCATTTATTATTACGTACTCAAAATCTATTTCCTTATTACTGATATTCTGGAATTTCTCTAAAATAGACGTAATAGATGATTGTATTTTCTGAAATTGAGGACTCAGATCACCACTCATATAGATATTTATGTAGATTTTATCCTTAAGACTCTTTACTATTAATTTACTTTCTTCTTGTAATGGTATATTTTCTTTATTTGGCTCACTAGTGTCACTAGTGCAAGAATAGAAAACAGAGAGAACTATTGAGATCGTAAGAAGAGTAATTA
>ERZ1046148.1625-NODE-1625-length-11020-cov-6.985317_pt1 | contig 11020 bp, 16 predicted proteins | sample MGYA00383090_ERZ1046148 | MGnify/ENA primary metagenome ERZ1046148 (study PRJEB29581, sample SAMEA5548360) | metagenome | biome: marine; feature: coastal; material: water | depth 25 m | study: Short-term variability in the microbial, nano- and picoplankton...
ATTCCGTCTTGCACTACTTCACATATGGTATTAGGATAATTAGAATCAATTGTGCGATTAATAGTAACATTTGCAACTGCTAATCTTCCTGCCGTGCTCTCCGCTCTAGCCTCAAAATAAATATTCTTTGCCATACACTCAGCATCTGCGGGTGTATATTTTACTTTAGTAAATTCTAGAGGTTTATAATAGTTCTGTGTTAGGTCTATCGCATTTTCTACAATGATTGCTGCACTGGCATCTGTTGCGATTGGAGGAATCCATAATTGACCAAAGTTAGAACTGTTAAGTGGAGAAGCCGTATACCATAGTGTAGTAAATAGAGCAAGGAATACCCTTACTGTTTTTACCATACTTGTACCTTTGTTTGGTTAATCATTCATATCGATAAAAATATACATAAAAAAATTACTTTCAACCAAATTGTAGTTATATTTATATGTTTTCAACCTTCAGTAACCACCTCTTCTTTCTTAGAGGGGGTCTGAGAAACAGGTTTTTCTTCTTCCTCTACATCGGGAAGTAGATCAGGCCAAGTATCTTTAACCAGTTTATATGTCAATCCTTTGTAGGATAGTTTCTTATCTTTGATTGCAATCATCATTTCTGCATCTTGAGGATCTAATCTTTCCAGAAGACCAACGAACATTGCCTCTCTTCGTAACATAGGAAGTTCAGACAATGGATGTGGACTTGGATCTGTATAGTAGTCTAATTTCTTTACTTCATAATGAAAAGAATTAGATGTCATATCACCTTGTTTTGCTGGTTCGTAAGGTGGAGCTCCTGGCGGGAGCAACCACTTTGCGTCTGGATGATAGTTCAATTGCAACAACATTTTAGTTGCAAGATTTTCTCTCTTCTTGAGAACTTCTCGTTTCTGATCTCTTGTCTTTGCTTTTGCAACTTCTTCAAGAGTTTCACGAACATTAAATTCTGGCATTATACTTCTCCTGTAAATTGTGTATCGGTCAATGCAACTGTTTCAGACTTTACATATTCCCTATTTTCCTGAGTTACATATTCTGACTCATCCATATTATTTGTCCATACTGCACCAATATCCTTGTAGAATACCCCCACAGACCTCTTAGGAGTGCCGTCAGGGTAATAAGCCATTGCGATACAAGTTGGTGTCACTTTATGTTCTTCATGCTTCCCCGAAAACATTCCAATCCAATCTCCTGTTTTCAAGTAATGCTCACAGTATCGAATGTATGCTTTCTTTCCATCTGCAAAATTTGATGCTTTCTGTTTGTCTAGAGGAGTTACACCTCGACTTCTTGCTTGTGTATTAGATGCGGATATTTGATCTTTAGTTTCCCGAATCCACTCTTTCACATTCTTAAAAGAATATGTATCATCATCTGGTAGATCAAGAACCTTCTTACTGACATTCTTGTATTCTGCGGGTTTCTTCTTTGCTCTCATCTCCGCAAGACGAGCTCTTAATTTTTCTTTGGTTTCTTCAGAAAGATTTCGTTTCTTCTTAACTGGTTTGATTGGTTTTCGTTCAATCGTTACTTTCTTTCTTGCCATTATGATTTTTTCTCCAGGCTGGTTTTAATCGTTTCCAACATCAATGACCATTGCTTTGCAGTAGTATCGATGTCATAGTGCATATCAAAATATTGCTTCTGGAATGCAAGACCAGCTTGAACTGGTGCTTCCCAAAAGTTATCAATTGCATCTTTCAGTACATATGCAAACTTTCTGGTATGTTCGGCTTTATCTTCACAATATCCGTACATCCATGCAAAATTTGCACAAGTCTCTGGAAGAACTGCAAGATTCGGACACACAACAACACATCCTGCACTCATTGCTTCGATTGCAGATATACAAGCAGTTTCCTTATAACAACAAGGATATGCAAGTATGTGTGTTTGTTGAAGTGCAGTACGAATTTCTTCATTAGAAACCGATCCATGATAGTTGACATTAGGTGTATCTCTACAAGCATCATATAATGGTTTCCAATCATCATCTTTATCTTCCCATCCATATATCTTAAAACTTGAATATACATCTAATACAACATTCTCATACTTTGCTGCTCGAAATGCAGCAATGAGAACATCCAATCCACGATGTGGTGTAGATATGTATGCAAGTCTTATGGGGCCTTCTTTAGGTTTTGTGTGTGCAGGAATAGGTTCAATTGCATTCTTGAGAACTACACTCTTCTCATATTCCAATCCTAAATCAAGATGGTATTTTTCCAATGACCAATCAGAAGGAAATATAAACCTTTCAAATTTGTCTCGCTCTTCTTTCTTTTTAAGGAATTGTACTTCTGGATCTTGAGAGGTATCTTGAAACCAAAGGATTTTTGGCTTGTCCTCTAACTCACGAACTCTTGATAGGATAACTTGAAAGTAATTCCATGTATCTTCTGGAACTCTTTCTTTGATTCTCTGATAGATTAATTCACTTCCGCCCTTTGCTTCTTTAGAGGCGGATACAACATCGAACTTCTCTTGAGAACCCTGTTCGTTTCGTTTCTTTATCTGTTCGATTTTGGAATCATCGAATACCATTAAACTCATAATCTTCTCTCACTATTTTTATTTTATAATACTATTATATCAAATTTATAATACATTGTCAAGTCTTTTATTGCTGGAAAAGATCTCCTTGATATATTCCACTCAAACGATATTGTAACAATCCTTTGTGATATACTTCTACATCTTTTCCGGCTGCTTGCATATCTTGTGCTACTGAATCTGCATCTATTTTAGTGAATTTTCTATATTGTCCATTCTTCGTTTCAATTAAATAAGGGTCTATTTGTTCTCTTGGGGCTAACATAAATTCCTATTATTGAAATCCTGTTTTGCAGATATAATATGAATCTACGATATCCGAAACAGGGTTGACGATTTTAGTTGACTTTGGAGTCAATCGACTCTGTAAATCAACATTAGTTTCTGCCAAAAATGTTTCATACATCAATTCTTTATTTGCATTTCCTTTTCCTGTGGCCTTTTTCTTAATTACTGTGGGGGGAATCGTTGTATAACGAAATCCACTTGATCTGAGCTTTTGTTTGAGTATTCCAGTATTTTCTCCAATATTGAAAACTCTTCCTGTCGCAGCAAATGCATAATCTTCCAAGTAAACATGGGATGCTCTATTATGATACCACCTTATACATTCTATTGCCCAATCTGCAAGTTTAGTAAATCTGTCAATATCATCCGTATATTTTGGATATTCATGTGCAAAAATCTTACCAAACGATTCCTGTGATTTATTCTGTTTTAAATAATGAAATTTGCAATTCTCAAATGTAATACAACTATTTATTATTTGGGCAACACAGATCGCGGGAGAAGTTAATGAGTAATCGATTCCTGCAACATATTCAGAATTCGTCTGGATCTTCATAATAAGGCTCCATCAAAATCCCACAAAACGCACAATGAAATGCCTGTTCTTCTTCTCTCAAACTATCTGGATCATACATCATTGTATATCTTGCATTACAGTTACTACAATTTACATCTAAATCGATATCCATATCTTTCCAATTAAAGGTCTACTATTTCGCACCCTCCATCCGCAGAACAAGCTAGTTCTTGCGATCCGGCGGTGAAATCTTTTTCTTCATATTCCGACAACTCTTTCCAATCTACATCTTGAGGAATCAACTTGAACATATCGTTATATTCTTTCTTCGTGCAGTCTTGGTAAGGTGCTTGTCTATATGTATGTTCACTAAATGGAAGAAAAGATATCCCACTAATTGAATCGAAATTATCCCAAACCCATGAACCAACTTCTGGCCACTCTTCTTCTTTGACAGAAATGGTTACGGATGGTTTGTGTTCACACCAATGAGTCTGGTAAGTCATCCAGAGTTTTAACTGATCTGTTGCAGTCATGTCTTGTCGATAGACTGCTTGTTCTGGGCCCCTCATTGGAAAAGAAAATACAGTTGTGTGTTTTGGTTTTGTCACATCTGGTTCATTCGGAAATCCCTTGTCCTTCATGAATTTACAAAGAGGATCTTTGTTGTCTGCTCTTACAGTACGGATATAATAAGGATTATGACGGGCATGAATACCAGAAGCAGAATCAACAAGCTGAGACACAGTACCACTAGGTTTGACACAAGTAATGGCTGCTGCTCGTTGGATTCCAAGTCTGTCTGCCCATTCTTTGTTTGTTTCATATGCAACCTTTCTCAAATCGTCTAATAGGGATTCCAATCCCTTCTTTTTACCATTTGTTAATGGACTATCTAGAATGCCGGTGAGCGAGACACCCAATAACCTTTCTTCAGTACAATTGTCTTCCCACTCTTTGGTGAGATATCTGAAGTTGGTAAGGGTTGATTGAAATGTGCCAAGGATAGTCGCAGATCTGACTTTCTTTTTAAGAGATTCAACATCGTCAGATCTTCGTACAACGCACTCGCTAAGGTTGCAGAACTCTCTGCTTCTAAGAATGATCTCGCTGCAGGGGTTAGTTCCAAAATCATCTCTTGGCTCTCTTCGTTTAACATATCCTCCTTCACCATCTTCTTCCCTTTCGTTTAGTGCTGAAACTTGATTCATTGCAGATGTTCTATTATAAATTCCTCGTTCACCTGACTTTGAATCGTATAAAGATAACCACTCTCGCATAAACGTGCCAGTATTTGGTTTCTCTTTATAATTTACTGAATTATTTGCAAGTGCCCTCTGGACATTGTGTTCCCACCATTGACCAGATTTCGCATGCCTCATCTCTCCATCGTTTAAATCAGATAGACTTATAAGTGCGCTTCTCCTCACACCACCTACTACGACAATTTCTGCAATCTTACAAACAATATCGTGACATTCGATAGGTTTTAGTTTTCTTCCTGCTGCATCCTGTATGATTTTTGCAGAGAAATAAAACAAATCATCTAATGGTTCTGGGCCAGATGCTCTACCTCCAAATGTCTTTAGAGGTTTACCTGCTTCTCTGACTTTGGACAGATCCCATTTAGGAATCTGACCACTCCACAATAAACTAAGAAGTTCTTTAAATGCTTTTGCCCAACCCAATTTAGAATCTGCAACGACAATAGTTGTGTCCGTTGGATGAAATTCTTCTGCAACAACTGGAAGATGATTTACGTGTTCTCCTTCGACACTAAATCCCACTCCTGTTCCGTTCATAAGAACGTAAAGAATCTCATCAAAAGAACGAATACTATCAACCTTAACATAAGAACAATTATATCCTGCCACGTTCTCTTTTCTAAGTGCATCTCCCGCAGTCATCAAACACCGCATAGAAGGCATGATATTAAGTGCCAGAACTTCTTTCTTTAATTCTTCTAGTTCTCCGTTTCCTAAATCGTAGTCACACATCTCTTTAAGATGTTCTTGAAAAAAGTCAAAATATCTATTTACTGTTTCTCCCCATGTTTCTCTTCGTTTTTTATCGTAATCCCATCGTGCATAACGTGATAAGTGAATGAATTGTTGGTATTGAGTGGGCAGGGTGATGGGATCGTGTTGGTTCATTTCTTCCTCCATAGGGCAAGCTGTGTTTTTGCAAATAGACTCTGGTACGTGTTGGTATTTATTATTTCGATTAGTTTCGTTTCTTGAATACCACCAAGTACCATATCGTTAATATCTTTACTAGCAACTGAATCCGGCCAGAAACAAAGTTTCCATCCTTTTTCAATTACTTTTTCCATTCTTGCAATGATTTCCTTATTTCTAGGTTCATTGTCGAATATCATTGTACCGATTCCTTGATCCATTGCATCTACAATGTCTGTCTGATCTTTCAAACTTACATCTGATCCCGCCATTGCAATACAATTCGGAAGAAACATAGAATCAAATGGCCCTTCTACGATATAGAAAGGTTTCTTGATATCTAATCTATCCAATCCAAAGATCTTAGGGAAATCTTCATGTACCTTAATAGTTATATACCGAAGCAGAGTGTTCGTAAATGCTCTACCTTGAAATGCGATTAAATTTTTATCTGAGTCATAGAAAGGAATAATAATTCTCTGTTCCTTCTCCGCTAGATCATAATCACGTTCTGTTACCTCTGATACAAAACTTTTAAAGTCCTCTGTATAATATAGGTAACTTAGAAATTGAGGCGGGATTGAACGATTAACCAGATACTTCTTTGCAAAATGAGTATCATCTAATTCGGAAATTCTGGGCAGATTAATCTTGGTATGGAATTTCGGTTTCTCTACTTTAAACTCTGGATCTGGTGTATTCTGACCCTTTCCTGTAACTCCATCTTTGTATCGTTCTAATGCATAATCCTTATACATCTCGCCATCCAACTCTTTAAGGAAGTTGGAGAAAGTTGTACTCTTTCCACAATTATGACAACGGAAAAAGAGATCTGTTCTTTTCTGATAGAAATAACCTCGAGCCTTGGTTTTGCTCTTTTGGGAATCTCCACATAAAGGACATCTGAAATTGTAGAGCCCTTCGTTTTTTCTTTTGAATAATGGTAAACGTGAAGATAGAAGATTCACGTATTTTGTATCAATATATGACGGCATAATATAACTCTGTTTTTAGTGTGATAATACTATTATACCACACTCACTCAAAATGTCAAGTTTAATTAGATAAAATTTTAGGAACTACATGGACTAGGAAGAAAGTGAATGCTGTTGCAACACCAATGACAATCCATCTCCATTTCTCAAGGGATTCGACTTTTCGGAACAGTAAATTGATATCTGTATCAATCTTGGCTTCTGTTTTATCGATCATAGTATTCATTTTGTCATGAAGATCTCCTATTCGTGTATGGAGTATCTTCAGTTCATCTCTAACTTCATTATCATTCGTTTTATGTAAGTCTTGACCTACAAGTAAACGACCTATATTTTCTGAGAGTAAATTCAATTTTCCAGAAGTTTCAGATAACTTCTTCATTAAGGCATCTAGTTCTTTAGTCCGAAACTCATCCTTAATTTTTAATGTATGTATCTCAGTTTGTAGTTGGTGGATAGAGTCTTGTTCTGGCATAGGATAATTCTGCTGGTCTTACTTCTTTAATGAATTGTTTACAAAAAAAGGCAAATGCTTTTGGTGCAAAAGTATTAGAATGCACCGACCACGACTCGCCTTGTAACTCGGCATCGTGACCATCATTATGTATCTCTATTATGTTATTTTCATCATCTATGGCTTTCCATGTAGATCTAGATTTAGTGATCCACTCACCATCCATAACTTGTTCAATCGAATCATCTGCATTGAATTGCAGATATTCTTTAAATTTCATCATTTTCCAAATCCATGTCTTAAAAATTGCATACATCCTGTATCAGAATCCATCACTATGATAGGTTTCTTTGGGTATTTTCTTGCAAATGCACGAATATACTGTCCTGCATCATCTTCCCCCACATACCTACTATATCGATCAAACTTTTTCTTACCTTGCCTCGATTTTGGATATAAAGAAGGACTTATTGCAAACACATCCATTCCTGCAAATTTTTTCATTGCTAAACCTTTGGGTGGTTTGCCTAGTGGAATTCCTCTAGTTGCAACACCAGCTACTGCTGTCACGGGAGCATCTTCATTTAGAAACTGTTCAAATTCCTCATTGATGGTTTCATCAAAAGGAAGTGTCATTGTTAAAAACTCTTCTTGTATATACTCTTTAGATAATCCAGTATATACATTTGCAAGTGTAAGGAATTTCGTATGACTTTCCTGTTCCTCATCATATGCTTGTAATATACCAAGAACTATTTTGTCCGAAACATTATCAAAGGTACTTTCATTCAAATCATCATTTTCCAGTTTTTCAAAATAATCAAAAAACTGTTTCTCTAATTCCTTTTCGTTGACAAATATCTTTCCGTTGCCCTGTTCCTTAATGAGCCAAAGTGCAGCTGCATAAGATGCAAGTTTCGATTTACCAAGAGGGATCTTCCCTAAAATCTTCTTGAGATTCCACACCAAAGTATCAGAAAGATTATATGCAGATTTTTCCTCATCTCCCTTTAAATCTCTTCGCTTCTTGAGAATCTTTCCTTTTTCGTCAATGATCCCCAATTTGAATGCTTCTGTCTTTTCAAACGGAGTTACCAATTTCTTCAAAAACTGATAAACAAAATATATGTTTCCTATTGATGCAATTATGCCCATTAGTAAATCTTCCTCAATTCTTTGATAGTAGTATCATTCAAAGGAATTTCTTTCGTGTTAATAGTTTTCCCATTTATCCCCTTTACTTCTTCTGGAAGTTTTTCCATAAAAAGAAGGAAGGGTTTCAGTATAGAATAGAACTTCTTCTCTACTCTAAAAAACAACATACGAGTTGCAGCCTCTGTCTCAAACACATTGTAAATTACGATCAAGTGATTCATGATCAGATTGATTCGTAACTCACCAGTTTCAAGAAACCGATTAAACAATCTCTTTACATATTTTATTTTGTTCAAATCTTCGTTGAACTCATCAATTGAAGTGCATTGAATATTTACATAATATTTCATTGCAAAATGAACATAATTCTTTTCATTCAAATCATCAAATAAATTCATATATTCAAATCCTACTCAAAAAATTCTCCTATTATGCAGCCCAAGTTGCATTTCCACCAATCATGTTCCATTTACTATTTGTATAAAGCAATGTAGCAGTATGTCCAACTTCGGAAAATGCTACTGAACCATTAATTTGAGCACCACTAAGGGTTGCAGTTCCACCACCATCTACAATCATTACAATTATAAGAACTTGCCCCGATGTTCCAGCAACAATTGTTAGTGCTTCTGCATCAGCACCAGATGTCTTATGACAAATTGAAGCTGTAACAGGAACCGCCAATGCATCTGCTGCCATAGTAGTTACAGTATCCGCAAATCCCAACCAAGTAGGAACTTTATTGAATACATTTGCAAGTGTAATCTTTTTTGTCTCTGATGCTGATGTATCAGAGATCAAAGCTTCATCACCAGATGCAGAAATGGTTAAAGCATTTAATTCAGTTATTCGTTTGTCCGCCATCTGTTTCTTCTTCGTTAGAAGGTTCTGGTTCTAGTTCTGTCACCCATTCGTTACATAAAAGAATCGCTCCTCTCATTGTAACTATATCGGTATCGACAAGTTCCATTTGTTTCAACAATTCTTTTTTCTTATCCTGTAGACTGTTGAATTGTCCTACAAGAGTTTCACGTTTTTCTTTTATTTTTTCAAGACCAATATTCTTTGCCATGTTTTTTCACTTTCAAATGAGATTATCAATTATGTGCTTGTAACAGCATTTCCTACTAAAGAAGTTACTAACCAAGCAGCTCCTGTCCACATTAATGTAGCACTTGAACCGACGCCTGGAATACTAACTTTAGTATTAGAACCACCAGAATGATCTAACATTGCGGATGGTGTAACTTTGAAACTTGTTGGTGCAGTTGCAATTAATGCAATAGTGATTGTCTGACCAACATGATCTCCAGCACTCATCGTTGCAACACAAGCTGCAGAACCAGTTCCAGTACAAAGGAACAATGCTTTTCCGTCAAGTGCTTGAGTTGTTGTTGATACTGTTACTGAACTAACAGCAGTAGTGCCATATCCAATTGTTGTTGGAATCGTATTAAAAAGATTTGCGACTGTAATCTTTTTATTAGTAGGTGTACTTCCCATATCGGTTACGACATGAGCAATGTCCGCTGCTGCTGTTGTTGTCGTTGCAGTCAACGCACTTATCTTTTTGTCTGCCATCCTTATCTCCTTAGGCTAAGATGCTGGGACTCAGCACCTATGGATTATTACACGCTAGAGTTTGGGGAGAAAAAATCTCCCCAAAGGAATTACTCTAGACGATTACTTAATTATATAGGTTGTTACGCTGTAACTGTCTGAGTCAATGCACTAAGTGTTGTCAATACTAAGACCGCAGCAGTAGCAGTTCCACCATCTGTAGTATCAGATATTGTTCCACTATTCAATGCAATGTTTGCTTGACTTCCACCACCAAATGTCAGAACATCGTCTTCTGCAACTGTTATGTTAGTTGCTGTAAACCGAATCCTGTTTGCAGTTGAACCAGTTGCTGTGTAAGAAAGAACACAAGTTCTGCCAGTACCAGATCCTTCGTTACCATTTGCAAGTGTCAACTGTGGTGTTCCTGCAACTGTCACTCTTTCATCGTATGTTACTTCAACTGTTACAGTCTTACTTGATCCACCATCTGGGGCAGATGAAATAAATCTGTGAGATGTTGGAGTTGGTGCTGCAAGTGTGGTAGCAAAAGAATCACTTCCACTTACACACGCAATAATTTCTACTTGTGCAGATGTGTTATCGTTGCCAGATGCTTTAGTTCCAGCTCGTTGACCCCAACCGCCTGGCATACCAATACAATCTTGTTTTTTGAATTCTGAATTTTCATCAGTAGACAACCACTTTGGCTTTTGTGCCTGTGTTCCTGTCGCTGATTTTCCCCATAAGGCCATTTTGTTCTCCTATTGTTTAAATTTAAAAATTATTATTAACGACCCAATTCTGGTTTATATAAACCATGCTTATGGAGCCGATAGGCAATATCTTTTGCCGTTTCTTCATCGACATAATCTTCGCTCGAAACAGAATAGAACATCTGCACTTTTCTGTCATAGAAATACACTTCGCTTCCTACTTCGTATGGGCCTTCTAGACCTTCATCGATATATTTTGCAAAGTTGACATTGAGATTAGGATATAATGCATCTGGTCTGTATTTCAGATCAAACTCCTGTTCTCCAACTTCAATTCCGTTATCTAAAACTGCTTCTTTTACGACTTCTTCCTTGTGATAGTCCGATACAGTCTTTTTAAGTGTTCCCTCCTGAGCACGTTTTTCTCGTAACCCAGCTTGGAGTTCTCGTAGTTTTTTCATTTGTTTATCTTCCATTTTGGGTTTAAGATTTATTTTATCTTTCTTTTCTTTTTCTTCTTTGGAAAGTTTTGCAGCAATTGCCATTTCTTTCCGTTTCTTGTCTGACTTACCTTTGAATTGTGGTGCATCTGAATTCTGGAAATCTTTG
>ERZ1046148.1628-NODE-1628-length-11004-cov-28.920358_pt1 | contig 11004 bp, 11 predicted proteins | sample MGYA00383090_ERZ1046148 | MGnify/ENA primary metagenome ERZ1046148 (study PRJEB29581, sample SAMEA5548360) | metagenome | biome: marine; feature: coastal; material: water | depth 25 m | study: Short-term variability in the microbial, nano- and picoplankton...
ATCAAATCATTGACAACTTTTTGTTGTTCTTTGGTATCTACCCAAGCGAAAGTTTCCCTATACCAATCATCATTATAAGCACCATCTTTTAGTCCTAATTCTTTCGGTACTATCAATGCATTTTTTTCATCTCTTGGAGCTTTTTTAGATTCATCATCTTTAGGTTCATCATCTTTATCCTTTTTAGGTTCTTCTTTTTCCGGTTTATCAAAGATATTCACTTTAGGAGTATCTTTTTTAGAATCAGCTCCTTTAGAATCTTTATCATCTTTTTTATCATGAGTTCCTGCTTTGATTGCAGAATCTCTCGCATCTTTTGATTTAAATACTGATACCGCACCACTATCTTTATTGATAGCTGAGAATGATTCAGCTTCTTCCAATGATTTCTTTGCTTGATAAGCTGTTCTTACACTATCTAATGTAGGTAATGCATCTCCAACTTGTCTGTTTTCAAATCCAGGAGAAGATTCTGATAAAATATCTTTTAGTTTAATCATTTTTGTTATTTCCTTTTATTTTTTCCTTCAACGATAATTTTTTTACTTGTATATCTATCAAGTTTGCCATCTTTAGTAAGCTTTACTTCATAATTAGTTTTACGAATATCGTTGTGGCCACCTTTATATGGTGCATCACCAACAGCCTTTTCATGTTTACCTAACTCTATTTTATTATCTCTAAGATAATCTTGAATGCTAAATGCCATAATTTTATTTTAATTTAATTCTGTTATAATTTCTCTCATTAAATCTTGTGTTTTACAATACTCATTACAAACAGCTGATTGTTTAGTAAGTTGTTTGTTCATAGATTCGTTCATTGGAGTCATAAATGCCCCATGAGTTGATGGATTAGATACAAAATCCCAACCAATCAATTCAAAGTCTTCACCTACTTTTACTTTTCCTTCTCCTATATTAACAACAGAACCCATACCTCTTGAAGATATTCCAAGAAGAATTCCTGCCTTTAATAATTCTTTTAGTATATTACCACTTGGGGTTGGTAATATCTCAACAGTACCTACTAAATCATCATTATCCCAATGAATCTCTCTTACGTTATGAGATACATTCTTTAAATTGATTACAGAAGAATCTGGATGGTCTAATTCACCAAGAGCTCTTCTCTCTTTAATAAGTTGTTCGTATTTCTTAGCTTCTCTTTCCAAAATATTTCTTGGATAGACTCTACCGTTTTGATTTTCAGACCCAGCTCTTTGTAAAATACCCTTAACAACAGTTCTTCCACTATCATCTTCGTTTACCTTTCCTTCGAACAGTCTTGTTTCTATTAATAAATTATTCATTATGCTCCCCAACTTTTACGTTTTTTAAATAAATCAAAAAATACTGCAGAAATTTCAGTACGAATCATTTTTCTGATTTTATCCTCATCGGATTCAGAAAGGTCTTCGCTGATGAATCCCCATTTTACATGAGTGATTTCTTCATCTATTATTTCTAACAATTCCCTTTTTGTCATTATATCAGTTTCTTATCCTATTTTCTTTAAAGAATGTGTATGAGTTGCAACCCAATCCTGTCCTTTTAATCCTGCCATTGATGCAGCTTTCTTAATTGCTTCAACAGTATTTCTTGCTTTTACTTTATACTTATTCTTTTTAGATAACTCTACACCATTAAGATTCATATCTGCGAAACTCATTTCCCAAGTTCCAAATCCTTCTTTGATTACTGATTCTTTAACTTCTTCCTTCTTATCGTCATCTTTACCATCTTTAGCTGCTAACATTTTTGCAAATGCTGCTTTCTGTGCAGGTGATTGAGCTTCTTCAACTTGGGTGGTTTCGTCAGCAGAACCAAAGGTAGGTCCTACACCAGGTCCTCTACCGAATCTTTCGTTCTTTTCTCCTTTACCTTTCCAAGTTTTTTCTATATTATTAAAGAATGCCTTTTTTTCTTCATCAGACATATCAGGAATTGATTTTCCAGCTTTTTCTAATGCTTTTTTGAAAAATACTTGATATTCTGATTCGTCTATCATTACTTCTCTAACTATTGTTTTGAATGCTTCTTTGGTTATTTTCATTTTTCTATCTCCTGTATGGTTTTGGCGATGTTAATCAGTCGCTCCTTTATCTTATAAATATGTTTATTTGTTCTTTTCCAATAATCTGATGAATCTAATTCATTCATTGTTTTGATTTTGTTATACCAATTGAAAAACTTTTGAGTTTCAGCTAACTGATATTTCAATTCTTTTAAACCCATTGCCATCTTTTTGTGTGGATGTAATGTTTCATCATTTTTTAATTCTAACCAACGATTTACTGGTCTTTTTATTTTCTTACCTTCGTTTACTGATTCGTTTGTTCTATAAACTTGTCTTACAACTTTTCTATTTTTTACTAAATCAATAAATACATCTAAACCTTTTCTTTCCATATCCTTTTTGAATTTAGAAAACAACTTATCATTATATTCAGAATCTCTTACTGTTTTAATAACCTTTTTACCTTTAGTTGCATATGCGACATATTGTTCATTTTCGTTTACTGATTCAAATGTTTTCTTCTTAGATTTAGATACAATTTTTAAATCTTTTTCTTTTGCCAAAATGTATTTTTCAAATCTACCATCTTTACCTAAGTTAACTTTGTATTCACCATTATCATATCTAACTACATCACCAACAAACTTTTTCTTACTCTTAGGGTCTATATATTGAACTCTTGCATCGTAAAACTTTGGATTTATTCTTTCGTTTACTGATTCTGATTCTGAGAATAATCTCTTACCTGTTTTATCTTCAATGTGAACGATTGCTCCTTTATGTTTGTGATAGTTTTTTACTACATTAAATGCAGCAGGAACTTCTTGTGGTGTTTGGATATTCAATACTTGGTTTATTACCTTACCATCTTTAACAACAACTAAAGATACAGGATAACTTCCCTTCTTAGCTGCTTTATGAATTTGTCCTCTTGTTGCTTCGTCTACTGATTCATCTACTTTATATTTGTAGATTACATCACTTCTATCTTTTAAGTTTGTTTTGTTTCTTTGGAAATCGTAATTAGGATTTGCAGTAGTTGCTTTTGCAAACTTACCATTTTTTAGGTAGAATGTACCAATACGAGAATTGTTATCATCAGTTACATAGAATGTTGCATTTTTCTTTTTCTTAGATAGTACGATTATATCAGAAAGATTTTTAACTTTTATAAAAGGGCCGTATCCTTCGTTTACTGATTCCATAAAGATAGTACCAGTATGAACTGTACCTGTATGTTTCTTTAATACTCTATCAATCTTGTCAACTTCTCTATTATCACCATCACCAAATGGATGATCACCACCTAGTTCTATTTGTAATTTTCCTTTAGTAACAGGATGTTTACTAATATAAACTTTGATTTTTCTATTAATCTTTTTTATATCGTTTTGTATTTTTGATAATTGTTTAGGAGTTACTTCTTCTTTTGCTTCGTTTACCTTACCAACTAATTTCATTCCAAGTTGAGTAGCAATTTTTTTCTTATGTTTTTTATCTTTAGAACCATTATCAGAGAAAGCCTTAGGCGTAGAATAACCACTAACGTTTCCAGAAGTGGTTGATTCATCTAACTCCTTTTCAATTTCTTGAATTAGTTCTTCAATAAAGTTATTAAGATTGTTTTCCATTGACATTCTTTATCTCCTTAATCAACTCATAAGACATCATTAAAGCTGAAACTTGAGAATCGTTAATTTTCTTACCGATTTTTTGTTTTTTCAAAACATTTATGGTTTCTTTAAGTTTGATTTTAGTAATCTTATCTTTCATTGATTGATACATCGAATGAAGCTCTGTGATGGTTTTTATTAATTGTGTTTCAAAATATTCACCAAATTTGGATGTGTTTGATACATTATTAATATATTCTCTCAACAATCCCTTTTGGTCAGCATTTAAATTAGTATATTTTTTATTAAATGATTCAGTTAATATTTTAAAAGTAAGTAATCTTAAATCTTTTTCCTGTTTCTTATAATCTTCTACTAATTTATCTTCTTTTACTTTTAAAGTAGTATTTTTAGTTGAGATATGTTCTACAAGAGTGAGTTTTGAATCAAATACGTCCTTAACATCAGTAACGTTTATTGCTTTAGCTTCAAAAAGTTTGTGAATAGAGGCTAAAATCTTATAATTAGTAACAGGAGATGACATGAAGTTATCAATATCTAATGTTTCTTTAATTGATTTAACAAGATTGTACTTTTCTCTTTTAAGTTTAGTATAATCCAAACGTGTGTGTGCTTCTAATATAGCATCAATGTATTTCTCAGCTTTTGCTTCTGAGTTATACTTTTCATTTATTAATAAATTAAAAAGTCTTAATTCTTTTGCTAATTCACTTTTTCCCGCAAAGAATTCTTTGATGATTTCCTTCGATTTCTCCTCTGAACCATTTAACACTTCAAGTGTTATTTGTTTTGTGAGTAGCTCGAATAAAAACCCTGTATTTTTAAATTTAGAGTGTCTTATTTTTTTCATTTGATAGTTTTCCAATTATGATATGGTAAATTTATCCTATTATAAATATAAAAATATAAAAGATAAATTAATTTTCCGTATCAGAGAGGATATTATCCTCATTTAACATGTCTGTGTCTTCGTGTAAATACTTTCGTTTTGATGCAATTCCATTGATATATTTCAATGCCTTTTCTTCGGAAGTTCGAGTACGTTTCGATGTTCTTTCTTTATCACCAAGTGGGTCTCTACCTAATGGGTGTTTATCCTTCCCATACGTTCCTCCCTCTCTTGGTCTTCCACCTTTATTTTTAATCTCTTGTTTTATTTTTTCAATTGATTCTTCTATATCATCTGGTTCTTCATCTTCAAGTGCTGGATCATTACCTTCATCTTCAATGGAACGGAATCTGAATCTATCTTTAAGGTCCTCTAACATCTTAATTCGTTGTACATCTTGTTCACCTCCACTTAATTTGAATATATTATCATATACCCAATCCTTGGATAGCATATTAAGGCCTTGAATATCTTGAGCCAACCTAACTTTCTCACTCCACAAGTTTACTTTTTCTTGTTCGTATATTGTAGATGGATTAACTAATGATAAACTAAAGTTAGTCATTTCTGAATCTTGTATTCCTTGTGCATATAAATGAACTATTGCAATTTTAGATAATTCTGAAACTGCTGTTCGTTGTATTCTTTCAATTGTTCTTGCAAATCTTACATCTTCAGCTGCTAATGTAGCTTTACCATTTACATTTTCTTCATATCCCAAATATGCTCTTGGAATTTTTAATGCTGCAAACATTTTATTCTTTAAGTAATCAATATCATCAATAGTTGCATATTCTAAACCTTGAAGATTATCAATAGATGTTCCACTATCACCACCACGAACAGGAAGATAAAAATCTTCTGTTAGGTTTTGCATATTATACTTTAAGTTATAGTCACCTGTATTCTTATCAACAAAAGGAACTTTCTTCATCTTGTTAATAATTCGTTGCATATAGTTATCAACTTCTGTTGGAGGAATGTTACCGATATCAATTTTGAAAACTCTCTTTTCAGGTGCTCTCATAATTCTATGGATTAACATTGCATCTTCCATAAGAGATAATTGTTTCCACAACCTTCTCCCATTTTCAATCATTGATTTACCATATGGTAACCAGTTTGTATCTGCTAATAATCTAAAGTGAGCAACTTCAAAGTTTTCATATTCTTCTTTTCCGTTTGGGTCTTCCGTAATCTTAAATTTTACCGAGTTTGGATTTGATGGGTCTGTTCTTTCTAATCTTTCTGTGTTGTAAACTGAATGAGGTGTTACGTTAACAATACCTTTACCTTCAGCAACTTCTAAACCTAAGAAGAAATCTCCATATTTACACATATTTCTTACCCATGGCCATAAGTTGAATTCAACATTAAGGATGTCATAGAATAAGTTATCAAGAATATCTTTTACTTTTTCATTATCCGAGTGAATCATTAAAGTATCACCGAATTCGTTTTTTAATGTAGATTCATCTGCATAGATATCAAGTGCCGATGCTAATATCGGGTCGTTATCCATTGCATCATAATCTCTAAAAACTTCTCTACGAACTTGTTGGTATGCCATTGATTGTGCACCACCTGCTTGTTCGAAGAAAGATTTTTGTATCTTCGTGTATCTATCTCTCAGAGAAGATAGATTTGTTTGTTGTCTTTCATCACCGTCAAAAACTTTTCTCTTACCTTGACTATCAATCGTTACGATTGCCTTAGTACGAAATAGTTTTGTTAAACGTCCGAAAAATGAAGTATCTGCCATTTTATTTTAATTTTTTTTAATTTATAACCTTTATTTTTACCATGTTTTACAAGAATTATATCTTGCTTTATGTTCTTGATAGTTCTTTACTGTATATTCTTCACAGTAATTCTGATTTTCTAATAATAATTTCATAAATGATATCATACTTATTTTCTCCTATACTATAAATATAGATTTATTCAATTAATCTTTTTTCTTACTATCTAGTAACCAACTTATGTCTTCTTCGTGTTCACCTATTCTCATTTTCCATGGATTTTCATCCGTAAAAGTGTTACCACCAAATCCACCTTCAAATCCTGCAGTAGATTGTCCTATTCCACCTAAAGTTTGTTTAGTTAAGTCAATTCCTTCTTGTCTTAATCTAAGAGAAGTATCCCTAACCCACAATCCAATTGATAATGACATTGTTAAATCATCATTATATCCTCTCATTGCCTCTGCCCTATTACCATTCCATATAAATGTAAATAATTCATCTATCATTCTTGTAGAACGTATAGTTACTGATTTTTCTCTTATATATTGTTCTAACTTAGATATAATAAGAGGTCTTGTTTTAGAAGTTGTGGAGAATCCAGGAATCATACCTCGTTCTTCTGCTCTATATTTATTATGTAATTGATGTTCTACATCTACATACTTCAAATCCTTACTCATATAGAATAAGTTCTGATATCCTCTATCAATTACTTGTTGAATTACTGCCCAACCTATATTAGCATTCTCAATTACAAGTAATGCTTGATTATATTCAGTTGCAAGTGCTACCAAGAAATTTCCAAAATCTTTTGTATCTAATTTACCTTTATATTCTGCAACTTGTGTGGAAGCTTCAATATCAATCACATGACAAGCAGAGTAATCACTAGCATCACCACGAGCAACATCGGCAACTACCATATATCCTTTATTGTAATTTGGATATTCCCATTTCCAAAGATTTCCATCAAATCCAGTTTTTTCAATTGGCTCTTGACAATAAGTTTCCTTATAAAACATTAAAAGTTGTGGGTCTATTACAGTATCACCAGAACTAACGAAATCACAATCACATTCTTGTGCGGCTCCTTTTGGTCCTAATAAAATTTCTTGTTCATCTCTCCATGCTTGGTCTCTTTCTGGATGAATTGTCCAATGTAATTTGATATTATTAAATGTATTCGTTCCATCTTCAGAACCTACCCATATTTTGTGGAAAAAGTTTCCAACACCATTTGGTGTAGATAAGATAATTGCATTTCCCCCTGTTGATAAGGTTGATTGTGCAGATATCCAAATATCTTCAATTTTATCAATAAATCCAGCTTCATCAAACACCAATAAGGATAGTGCTTCAGAACGACCAGCATCACTTGCTGCAGAAGTTGCTTTAATTTGAGAACCATTGGAATATCGTAAAGATAATTTATTATCTTCTATTGTATTTTGTTTTAACCACGATGGTAAGTATTGATTCATCACACGAACCTTAGTTACAAGGTTCTTGGCAACTTCTTGTTTAGTTGCAATTACCAATACATTAAAATCTTGATTAAATAACATTTTCCATAAAGAAAATCCCGCAGTTAAGGTTGAAATACCTGTTTGTCGAGATTTTAGGATAATATTATATCTGTGTTTTGTAAATTCGTCAACTGTTCTTTCTTGAAATTGATATAAATGGAATGGAATTTTACCACGTACAGGATGTTGTATCATACAATACTTCTTCATAAAATATGCAGGGTCTGATGCACATTTTTGATATTCAAGTTTTATTATTTCCTTGAGTGATTGTTTGGCCATTAATTGTTCTTCTTAAATGAAATTTTCCAATATAAAGAACCACCAATGTAAGGTGTTACGGTGTTATTTGAATTTAATACACCCAAATCAAGTCCATATACTTTATCCTTTTTGTCTTTATATAAAACACCTAACTTTGCGCTTCCTATAAAATCAATTTTATTAAAACCAGCACCTATTCCATAATAGAATTGTCTTTTGGGTAACTCTTTAACAACTTTTGTATTGTATATTGTTGGAACTTGGAAGTTCCATTGAATGTTTCTACTAACTATTTGGTTTTGAGATATTGTATCGGTAAGAATACCAAATCCTAATGTTGGATTGGGTTTTGTTCCTACTGAATCAATTGTAATTTCAGGTGCAAATTCATAATCTAATTTTAATGTATCTTTAACTATATATTTTGAATAATAATCTTCTATTATTTTAAGTGAATCTACATCCGCTGGTATTTCAATTACCTTTTCAACAACTCTATCTACATACTTGGGTACGTATTTTTTTACCTCTACTATTTTTTCTACAAAAACAGTATCTATCTTTTGTGAAAGTAGTTCATAATCTTTACCATCTACTTTAATAATATCCCTTTGCTCTTCTGATTCTCCACCACAAGCTCTCATTAATAATATAACCCCTATTAATACTAAAATTAATATTTCTTTGAAGTATTTTTGTAATATGTTAAATATAATGCTCATAATTTTTTACCCTTAGTTCTTCAAAAGCATCTAATCTTTTGGTTTCCAATTCTTGAATTTCTTTTGTACCGAAATCAATCATTTCCTGTATTTCAGATTTAACCTCATCTAATGATTTTGGTAATTTCCATTTTTCAACAGTCCCATCTTCGTTAACATATTCGTATTCTTCTTTAACTTCTGAGAGAGATTGTGAAAGTTCTTCTAATTTTTTCTTTCCGTAAACAATCATCTTTGTCCATACTTTATAATTCTGATATGGAGCAAATAAACCTTCAACTTTAAGTAAAGTTTCCTTTTCAGATGTACAGTTTAGACAAAATCCACCGTTTTCAATAAACTTTCTATCTTTATCAGATTTTTTTATTGTTTTACACGTGGCATTTTTACATTTACCTTTTTCTTTAAGATATTCTCGGATTTTTTGAAAGGCTTCGTGATTCTTACCTGTCTTTATGGTATATCCTTCTTTCTTTTCGAATTTGTGATTAGTGTCTTCCCAAACATCACCAACAGCATGAGAGGATTCTGCCTTATCATAACCAATGGTGGTGTTTTTATCATATTCACCAGTTTCTACCATATCTACCAACTTTCTACGAGTTGGATGCATATATTTCTTTTTGAATTCTTTACTCATTATCACACATTAGGTTATGTTGTTGTATATAAATATATAAAAATGAAGAAACCGTAATTTTTAAAAGAAAATACCCAGTATTTGATTTACGGATGCGAATGTACCTGTCAGTTTAAAGGTGTTTCCATTATATAAAAATACAATTCCCTCATTTGGAACAATTTTTTTAGAACCACCGATTGAATTTAATCGTTGGAGTTCTAATTTAAGTTTTCCTATCTTTTTTGGGTCTCCTGATTTCTTAACATCTTTAATTGTCTTATCAATTCGTTTTTTCATATCACGAACTGCTCCATCAGCGTTAACTGTTAGTGCAGATGAGGTAAACTCTAACACTTCTGCACCCAAACCTAAGAATATCTGTTCAAACTTCATTAAGTTCTTTTTACCAATCTTCTTTTGGTCTTCTTTATCTGTTTTCTTAGCCCATTCTAATGTTTTTTCATCAGTAATGTTCTTTTTATCTAATCTAAATCCTTTATCCATGAACGCCCATCTCTTAACTAACCCCATTTTGGTTTTGTTATCGAGTGATGATGGAGAATTCTTATCTACCCATTGTTCCCACCACGATTGGTGATAGTTTGCAACACCATCAGTATCCTTTAAACTGAATTCTTTCTGTAATTTGGATATCATTGATGAGTATTTACTACGTTTAGTAGATAAATCTTGTGATTTTGGTAATTTTACGATAGGAGGTCCTTGAATAGTGTAATTATCTTGTACATCTTTGTTAACTTGTTTAATCATACCAGCTAATACTCTAGCCGCATCACCATTCTCTCCAATTGCAACACCATCTATATTGAATTCCATAGTACCATGGAACACAAGTAACGCTTGACCATAAGGAATAACGTTTACTGATGTTGGGTATATCACTTCAAGGTTCATGAAACACGCACCTTCTTTGAATATCTTATCTCTTTGTTTATCGTTAAGTGATTTGATTGCATTTGAAAGGTCTTTCATTGCATAATTGTATGCATCACTCAATCCACCCCTACCTTGGAACTTATCTGATACACCTTTGATATCTAAAGCGTTCTCACCTCTGTTCTTTAGGTGTCCTTTGTTCCTCGCTGCTACTAATCTACCATCTCTCCATGAAATAGCTAGTGCTTGACCATCTGTTTTCTCTCTTGTGAACTCTAATGTACCTTCGAGTGCACGATTTACGATATCTTTAAGTTGTCCAAACGTTAAATTGATATCAGTATCAAATGGATGAGACATATGTCCATACGCACCACCTTCTGTAATCAATCCTTCTTTAACTACTTTATCTTGTTTAAGTTTGTAATGTATATCTCTACCATCAGCATCTTTACCGAATCCTTTACCAACTTGTTTTTTCCAAAGTAACTCTAAGAACTCTGCTTTTTTTCTATAAGATAATCCTTTTAACTTTTGATTGATTTTCTTTCTGTTTTTGTAAACATACTTTTTGAAATCCATATAAAAGAATTCATTTACTTCTTTAATTTCATCTTTTTTACCAAACTTTTGTACTTCTGCATCTCTTAATGCTGGTAAGAATCTAAATCTTGCTCTTTTAAGAA
>ERZ1046148.1630-NODE-1630-length-11001-cov-5.851179_pt1 | contig 11001 bp, 11 predicted proteins | sample MGYA00383090_ERZ1046148 | MGnify/ENA primary metagenome ERZ1046148 (study PRJEB29581, sample SAMEA5548360) | metagenome | biome: marine; feature: coastal; material: water | depth 25 m | study: Short-term variability in the microbial, nano- and picoplankton...
GTAGAATCCAAAGCTTCCTTCAGGATCATCGTCCCTCGGGTGGGAATTGACGCCCATTACAGGCGTGTCTGCATCGATGTTGTGTGAAATGCTGGTGAGCGTTCCGTCGCCGCCTAAGACGATGACGAGGTCTCGTCCGATAAAATCTGCTCGACGCACACGCTCACGTGCTCGAATGTCAATTCGGAGGCCGCCGCGCTCTTCACTGCATCGTTGAAGTTCCTCGGTGATGATGCCTAAGCTTGCATCGTGGACGGCTTCGAAGTTTTTCTTGTAAACCACAAGTATGTCTGACACATCACGCCCTCCTTGATTCCCCCACGAGGCCCTCCCTCTTCAACACAGCCCTGTTCCAAAGATACGATGTTTCATGTACTACTTTGCGGAGTGAGGACCATGCAACCAACACCGTGGGACGATGATTCCGTCAAGACCAACGATCCTGCTGCACCTCAATCAATCCAGATGAATACGCCAATGTCCGCCCAGGACCCATTTTCCGCACAACCTGTTGAGGTGCAACAACCGATGATCATGGGGGCTCCTTCCCAACCATATGGCTACGGCCAGCAACCCATCATCATCCAACAAGCACCATCTTCAGCTGCAAAAGTAATTGGCATCCTCGTTATTATTTATGCCAGTTTGAGTGTTTTTGGAGAAGCCTTTGGCATCTTGGTTCCCGGAGGAAATGGCCTCACTATTGCCCTCGCAGCAGTGAATATTCTTGCTTATGGTGGCATGATTTTTGGTGGCGTCCAAATGATACAATTCAATCGTCAAGGCGTGTTCATCGTCATGGGGGCAATCGCCGTGGTTGCGTTTTCGACAATCGCAAGCATGCAAATCGTTTTGGACTATGATGAGATGCTGGAAAATGGTGATATTTCCCAAGAGGAATATGACTTCATCTCGGATGAAGACCTCGGTAGCGCAGTTACAGTGATTGGGACCATCGGTGTTGCCATCTGCAACGGAATCTGCATGGCGATTGTGGCGATTCCATTGATGATCGCAAATAATGGCTTTCAATCCCAGAAAAACTACGGCATGACACCTTAACCATCAACAACCGTCGCTTCCACACCTTGGCTATGGGCACCCTTGTCAAAGGCACAGCAGCGACCTATGTCGAGGAACTATGGATCAACACCAATGAACGCTACGAGATTCGTTGCATCACTGCAGATGTCCAACGGGTCATTCGAGAAAGCGGCATTGTTGACGGACTTGTGTTGGTCAACCCGATGCACATTACAGCCTCTTGCTTCGTCAACGATTTGGAGTATGGACTTCATCATGACATCCGTCAGTGGTTGGAACACCTTGCACCCTTCTACGGCATTGAAGGTCGGTCGGGTGAGGAGTATCACCATCACCGCACAGGGGAGGATAACGGGGATGCACACTTGAAGCGGCAATTGCTTGGCCAACAGGTCACGATGGCCGTCCAAGGTGGTGAACTCCATTTGGGTACATGGGAGCAAATCCACTACGCTGAATTCGATGGCTGCCGAGACAAGCGAATCATGGTCAAGGTCGTAGGAATTCTTTCCGATTGAGCGGCCTGCGGCGCTTTGAGTGGAAGAATCATAACATGAGCCGTCCACACCGGAGCATGGACCCTAGGCCTCAGGTCGAATTTGACCAGGGCTTCTTCAAATTCACCATGCCATACACTTGGCAAGGTTGGGTGTGGTGGTTGGTCATCATCGGCGTGATGATTGGAGCCCTTTTTTTCCAACCCCAAGGCTACATCATCTCGCTTTGCATGTTCATTGTTCTAGCGATGCTTTCACCGACCGGACTTGAATCTAAATTACACGCCATGCGGAAGAAAAACCCACAGCCTGAGGACTTGGAAGCTCAGGCCCTTATCTCGGGAACCACGGTGGAAGATTGGTTCTATGGGAAGAAATCCTATGTGCCAACCACCGATCCAAACGATTGGGTCTATCCTGCTCCGGGGCCTAAATCGTGGTACCTTCCTCGTCCATATCACCCCGATCCGAGCAATGAACTTCTTCCGGAGCATCCCACGAAAATAGGGACTCCCAAACCAGCCGTCATTTCGAGTTACGGTTTGTTTCTCTTGATCTTCCTCGGCGGCATGTCCTCTCTTGCCTACTTTGGGGTGACAAGCGCTCAATCCACAGTTGATTCGAGCGATGACACATTGCTGCTGCTCCCTTACATCACCATGGGTGTGGGTGTCATATGGTTGATTTTGGGCTACTTCGCTCAACGTCAACAATCGGTGATGATGGATACTTCGACGGCCTTAGCACGCTCAGTAGCCGCTGGTTCAGGTGAACTCGTCGGGCAGGTTCGCCCAACCTTCTCCGGTGGCATTGATGTGCTCGTCGACCACCATCCAATGCGGATGGTACCGGGCTGTGTGGCGTACAAGTGGGAGTATGAGGTGGAAATTCGAGAGACGAAAGTTGTCATGCGAAACGGCAAGCCACGCCGGCGCACGCAAAACCGGTGGGTTGGCGTCCGATCAAAGGAAGGGAGTGTACCATTCATTCTTCACGATGGCACTGGCGGGATTTATCTCCGACCTTCGACCTTCACACGCCAAGATTTTGGCGGGTTTGTCAAACAATGGACAACCACCCACAGTCAGAGTTTATCGGATGCATACTGGCGCTTGAAACACGGCCGCTTGTACAACCAAGGCCACATTCTCCGCCATCGCTGGACCATTCACGCCCTTCGAATTGGCGACCCAGTCTACGCCTTAGGCATGGTTAAGCCACGCCCTTCTGAAGAACTCGAATGGCCCGGTGTCTGTGATGTCGTTGATTTTGAACCCCCCTCTCTCGCCGGAAAAGACGATGGCACCTTTTGGTCTCAAGAAGAAAAGAGCAAGGTGAACTACAATCTTCCAGTCAGCAACGCTCGCTTGCACATGATTGGTACCGATACGCCTGGTATGCCTGCAATGCTCAAACGAGGGACTGAACTCGCGAACATCGCACGCCTCCGCTCGAGAAGCGAATTGATGTTCATACCGTTCTTGACTGCATTGGCGGGCTGTTTCATGCTCCTGTGGTTGTGACAGTGAGGTTCATGACCCTGTTTGGGCTCGCCGGACCATGGCAGAAGATGTTGTGATTGTAGGCGGTGCTCGCACCCCGTTTTGTGAATGGGTTGGCGGTAAGCGTGGCGATGGAAAAACTGGTGGGCTGCTCAAGTCCGTGAGCGCTCAAGAACTCGGTGGCATTGCCATCAAAGGAGCACTCGAAGCAACCGGGACAGACCCGTCATCGGTCGATCATGTGGTCATGGGTTACGCTCTTCAGACATGTTCTCAATCCATTTACGGTTCACGCCATGCAGGTTTGCAAGGTGGGATCCCACAAGAAGTACCAATGCTTACGCTCTCTCGTATCTGTGGTTCTGGTGTTCAATCCATTGTCACAGGCGCTCAGATGATCATGCTCGACGAGGCTTCAACCGTTGTGTCTGGCGGAATGGAAAACCTCAGCCAAGCCCCTCACGTGATGCGTGGTGGCCGTGAAGGATGGAAATTGGGACGCTCTCCTAAGGTGGAAGATTACATGATGACCAATTTGCAAGACATGACCTGTGGATTGTTCATGGCGCAAACTGCTGACGAGTTGTGCCGACGCAAAGGTGTGACCCGTGAGGAAATCGACGCATTTGCAGCTCTTTCACACGCCCGAACCACGGCATCCATTGAATCGGGCCTGTTCGAACCAGAAATCGTTCCAGTGACCATCAAAAGCCGAAGAGGCGACAAAGTCATCACGCACCTCGATGAAGATCACGTGGTCAAAAACTGCACAGAGGAGAGCCTCGCCTCGCTTCCGACTGCCTTTGGCCCTGAATCCTTTGTGACAGCAGGAAACGCATCAGGCATTGTCGATGGAGCAGCAGCCGTGGTCATCAAGTCTGCTTCTCAAGCAGCAGCCGACGGCGATGAACCTCTTGCTCGTATTGTCTCCTGGGGCATCGTGGGCCTCGAGCCAGCCATCATGTCATACGGTCCAGTTCCATCATCGCTCAAGGCGCTCGAAAAGGCCGGCCTCAAAGCAGAAGACATTGACCGTTGGGAAATCAACGAAGCATTTGCCGGACAAGCCCTCGCTTGCATCAAAGATTTGGGTATCGAAGTGGAAAAAGTCAATGTCAACGGTGGCGCCGTCGGCCTTGGCCACCCGCTTGCTGCAACTGGGACCCGATTGGTGCTCACCCTCGCTCATGAATTGAAGCGATGTGGTGGACGCTACGGTGTTGCCACTGCGTGCATCGGCGGCGGTCAAGGCATTGCCATGGTCATCGAATCACTGTGAGTGGTGTCTGTGAAGTGTTCATTCGCCCTCGGGCGAAGTATATGACCATGTTTCTTGGCAGGTTCATTTGGTTGCGCATGCTCGAGGCCAAGCGACCAATCTATGTCTCCACACCCATCCTCATTCTCTGCATGATGATGGCGCCGATTGGCTGCGCTGCGGGTATCGCTGCCACATGGGGTGGAAAGGGTCCAATCGATACTGTTGCTGCGACTTCCATCGCCCCAAACGAATGAAATGAGGGATGGTTCAAGACCCCCGCGCCGATGGCCCAACATGGTCACGAGGAAGGACGGTCTCAGTGTTGACCACATCCCGTTTCCAATGCCAGAGGGCCGATCGGTTCTCAGACAGAATTGGAAGAAACTCACCTTCATGCACTGGTCAGTGGAGCCTGAAGTTTTGCAACGTCATCTCCCAGCCGGTCTTGATCTTGATTTGCACGAAGGCAAGGCCTACGTTGGCTGCATCCCATTTGTGATGGAAAAAGTAAGGCCGGCAGGTTTGCCTTCAGTCCCTGGAATTTCGACCTTTGGTGAATTCAACATCCGGACATATGTGACCAAGAATGGCGTCCCCGGTGTCTTCTTTTTAACACTGGATGCACAAAGCCGTGTGACGTGTTTCTATGCGAACCGAAGGTATGGTCTTGCCTACCGTCACGCCAAGGCTTCAGTCAAAGGCACCCTCGAGGCAGGCTATGCCTGGTCATCCACTCGAACAAAAGGGGGCGTAGGCTTGGAGGGCTCTGCTGTGAAAACTTCGGAAGTACGACAAGCTGAAATAGGCTCCCTCGAGTACTTCCTGTTCGAACGGTACAGCCTTTACACCGCTCACAAAGGACGCTTGCGCCACGGCTACACGCATCATGTGAAATGGTGGTATGCTGATGCGACGGTTGATGTGGTAAGGAACACACTGGTGGAAAGTTATCATCTCGGCATTGAGGATGCAACCCAACCAGAGTTGGTCCACATCTCGGAAGGGGTTGAGGTCGTTACATGGCATTTGTTGCCTCTGGAGGATGAAGCACATGACTGATCTTCTGCTGATGGATGGAGACTGTGGATTGTGCACTCGCTCTGCGGTGTTTCTCCACCCTCGTTTGGCCAAATCGGGAAGCATGAACTTTATTGCAATCGAGAGCGAAGAAGGTCAGGCCATCATTGCCACTTTCCCCGAAAAGATGCAACAAGCAGACACCGTGTATCTTGTTCGCAACGGTCGGCCATACATGCGTTCCTCTGCCGCTGTGCGCTGCCTTCTCTACCTCAAATGGCACTACAAGGTCTTGTTTCCGTTCGCTTGGCTCGTACCACTTCCGCTCCGAAACATCGTCTATCGCATTGTGGCCAAATACCGGTTGAAATTCTTCGCAAGGCCAACGACCTGTATCTTTCCCAGCCTCTCAGATTGATTGCCTCCTAAGAACCTAAGAACCGAGTCGCTCAGTGACGCTCAATGAGTCATACGTGGGTCATCGATTCGAACTGTTTCATCCATTTGGGCTCTTTTGCAGCGGACCGTTTTCTAAAGGACATCAAGGCCATGGCACATGGCGGGAAGCACACCTTCTGCGTCACGCCTGGCGTTCACGATGAGGTCCGAACCGTACGGTTCCAACGATGGAAAAACAAACCACTCCTGCTCGAAACGCTCGCACCAATCCTCACCACCGTGCCAGTTGACGAAGCACAAATCAAAGGCCTTGCAAGGCTCATTGGTGAGCGTGCTTCGCCTCAAGATGTTGATTTATCCTTGATGGTGCTTGCCTCCACCCTCACCCGTGAAGGGAAAACCGTGGTTCTCGTGACGGATGATTTCAAGATGACCACCACCGGTGAAAAAGCCAATCTTGGCTACACCACATGCCCTCCATCAACCTTCATGCAGCGGCTTGCAGAGTTGTCTTCAGTCAAATCAAAAGCGGCTTTCAACAGTTTATCTCGGCGCGTCCGTGCTGCGGAAATGAGGTACGCCATCAGCCGAGTGAATGAATATGATATTCAAGCCAAATTGACTTGGATGGTCGATTCGTTGATCTCAACCTCCCAATCCACCCCCCAACCAACTCCAGCACCAAAGGAATCCGAACCAGCGGCCGAAGAAGTCTTGTCAACTGCGTTACGCCGCGTTTTAGACGGTGAACAAATCAAAGCCAAGCACAAGAAAGCACTCGGCAAGTTACCCGAAATTTGTGCTCCGATGGTGGAATTAGATGCGCACCTTGCACGTCTTTCCAGCCAAACCTACTCCAATGATGTCGAAGGTGCGTATCGAATGACGATGTTGGCCTTTAGCGAAAGTTTGGAAGCAGTCGGACTTGGTTTGGCGCCTCTTGGCGAGAAGGATGCTGAACTGGCAAACACAGCCATTGCTGGCTATACTCAACGGACAGAGACCGCCTTGGGACTGATGGCCAAAATGGCAGGTGACCGAGGCGCTGCTCGCTTACACCTTTCTCGTGCCTTGCAAGCGGCGACTCTTATTGACGATGAACACGCCGAGATGCAGGGGATGCATCAACTCGGCTTATTGGCAACAAGTTCTGACGATTGGGCGCGAGCAGCTCGTTTGTTCGAAACCGCTGACCGTCAAGCCCTGTCGGTTGGTGCTGAGCGGTTGCGGTACCTTGTGATGTCTGGTATCACGCGCCATCTCAACCACGACTTTGCTGAAGCAAAGGAGCACATCTCAACAGCTCATGATTATGTGGCCAGTGACAAAGGCCTTGCTTGCCTTTCTCTCAAAGCGATTGGGACAGCCCTCTTGTCGATTGATCAGCCTGGCTTGGCTCTCGAAATTCTTGATGAAGCCATGGAGTGTGCGCATGAATCTGGAAACGATGGGGAATCGGAGGCTTTGGCTGAACTGTTGCTCATGGCCCATGCGGCAATGACGAAAATAGATGCCTTGCATCATGAAGGACTTCGTGATCTTCTCGATGGTCTAAACAACATTGAGTCCAATGCTGAACAGGCGTTTAGCGAGAAGATAGAGGCTATTGGTGAACGTGCGAACTTGCATAATGCGCCACTGGAAGACACATGGAACGATTGGCAACCAAGTGAACGCTTGATTCCTGATGGCGAGGCACTGCGCGTGGTTCGATCGGAAGTGGATGAGCATGGTCACACATTGATCGTCGTTCATCATGGCGAGATGGGTGCATTAGGTCTCTGGTTGCCAGAGGGGCGACTTCCTGTGAGCCCCGGCCATGTGCTGTCGCTCGGGTGTACGCGAGTGAAAGTAGCAAAACCAACGGTTGAGTTGCAAAACGCTCACAGCATACGTGGCCTTGTTGCAGTCGAAGATTCATCCGCCTTGGATTTCATCGTAGCCACAGAAGGCATGACTGGCGAAGACTGATTCAGAATCCACCAAGGTCAATGATGTAGCGGATGGCTACAATGACAATGATGCCAAGGAAGAGTTGCATGATTCTTGCTTCCGAAAGGTGTTTCATGCCAAAGTGCGCACCGCTGCGTGCTCCGAGGTACGTGAGCAATGCCAACCCAGCAATGAACGGGGCGTCACTGGTCAGTTGTAAAATGGAATCACCCGGCAGGAATGCCACATGGGTGACAATGGAAAGTGGTATGACGGCCATCATGAAGTGCAGGCTGCTGCCAATCGCCTTGCGAGGCGCAAGGTGGCCAAAGGCCCGGAGAATGGGCACATAGATCACGCCAGCGCCAATCGCCAACACACTCGACAACATACCGCCCACTGCAGCTCCAAGTCGTAGAGGCACCGTTTCCACCGGCTCGTTTTGGCTGTTCGCCTCGCCCTGCTCTTGTGAATCAACCGCCTTCATCTTTGTCACGGATTTTCGAATGGCCCAAATAATCATAAAAAGGCTGAGCAACTTGAACACATCGTCGAGGTGCTCACCGATGAGGCTGACAATGAACACTCCCGCGATTGCGCCGGGGAGGGCTCCATAGAGGCCCGTTTTGACGATTGCATCATCGACATGCCCTTCTTTGCGATGGGCCAAGCCACTGCCATAACTGACAACAGCAGTGAGGGTCAATGAAGCAGCAATGATGCGTCCATCGATGTCCCAACCTGCTCCGTAGTGGAGTAAGGGGACGAACAGCATCCCTCCTCCCATGCCGATTGGGGCAAATGCGAACGCAATGAGGAACACGCCGAGTGCAATTCCAATCATTGCTTCAATCGACATGCAGGCTCACGACAGCCATGCCATGCGGTTTGGCTTCAAGATGTTGCCCATACAAGCGCCCACCACATCATTGATAGGTTGGGGCGCCATCCTTGTGGTATGGTTGTGCTTATCTTTGTCGGATTTTTCGGCGCCCTCCTCAGTGCAGTGGGCCTTTTGTACATCTGGTCAACATGGAACCGCTTTGTCAGTCTAGAACTCAATGTGGACAATGCTTGGCAGGACTACGAAAGCGATGTCCTGCTCAAGTACAACATGTTGCCAAACCTTCACAAGATTGTGAAAGGGTATGCAAAGCACGAGATTCAATTCTTCGAGCAACTTTTCTTGGCCCGACAGGCTGCTTCTGGTGCATTGATTGCCAAGAACGTGGGCAATTTCAACCAAGCTCAAAATGCACTTGCACAAATGACGCCCCGCTTCAACGCCCTGTCCGAGGCTTACCCTGAAGTCAAGGCCGACAAGATGTTCTTGGACCTCTCACACAAACTCGTCCGGCTCGAGGAGCGTCTTGCAGATCGTCGAGAGTTCTACAATTCGGAAGCAACGACATGGAACAAAGCCATTTTGATGATTCCTGCAAACATCGTGGCCGGAATAAAAGGTTCCAAGGTCCGTGAATTGGTTGATGTTCCAGACCACTACCACCAGAACTACAGCATGGATTTCTGACCCTACAGTGAGTCAACGGATTGGTGTTCGAATGTTTTTGGTGTTTGGTTCTAACCCTCTCGCTGTTCGATTAAGCCGATGGTGTGCGCAACGCCAACGCTGTGTCTTGGTTGGATTGGCTTCAACGCTTCCTGAAACAGAGCCGATTGAACAATGTGAAATCATTGCCCTTCCATCGGCGATGCCATTGTCGTCGCTGCCTTTGGACTCACACAAACCAACCGCCATTCTCTTGATAGATCCAAACGCCTTGGAGAGCGAGCAACCAATTGAATCCATTCGAAACCATTGGGGCGATGTTCCAATTTTAACCACATTGCCATTGCAAGGCGATGGAGTCGACCTCATCAGCGTGGACGATGTTTCGTTTTCAGCCATGCAAGACCGCATTCGATCATGGGAGCGTAAAGACGGTGCATCGGTGCTCCATCACTACCTCTCTTCGGTTCCAGAAGGCTCCAATGTGGCCATCTTCTGTCACGATAATCCCGACCCGGATGCACTCGGAGCAGGATTAGCAATGTTTGAACTCTGTGCCTCTATGGGGTTGAGTCCCAATCTCTACCATGGTGGACTCATTGAACACCAACAAAACCGTGCCATGGTGCGTGTCTTGGATATTCCAGCACGACGATTGATTCTCGATTGGGAAGTGAATGATGTCCTTCGTGATGCTGCGGTTGTCATGACGGTGGACTTCCACCGTCCTGGCGCAAACAACATCCTTCCCGAAGACTGCGTACCTCACATCGTCATCGACCACCATGCTTCAGAAGGCGTTGCAGCGGATCTATCGATGGTTCACCCCGAATTCTCAGCGACGTCCTCACTTGTGGCCAGTCTCCTGATGGAGCAAGCATTCGAGATGACACCAAGGGTCGCCACAGCACTTGCGTTTGGAATTCGTACGGACACCCTTGGATTCACTCGACATTTCAATCCGGTCGACATTCGTGCCCTTTCGTGGTTGAATGCGTGGGTCGATGATGATATGAGCCGCTCTATAGAGGAGCCTCCACGTTCGATCGAGACACTCGAAGCATTTGCTGAAGCGCTCCAAGAACGCAAGCAATTCCAAACCACTGTTCTCGCACCGCTCTCGAGCCTACCAAATCGTGATGCATTAGCCCAGATTGCAGATTTCCTTTTGCCGACCGAGGGTGTTGATTTGGTGGTCGTCTACGGTGTACGGCGCAACAAAGTGATTCTATCGGCGCGTACCACCAACACCGAAATCCATCTTGGACGGATGCTGTCTGAGCATTGGAAGCAGGGCCAAGCAGGCGGTCACAAAGCACTTGCTGGCGGTCAAATCTTGTTTGAATCACTGCTTGACAACGTTCCAGCCGATGTGGAAGAAGCCAGCCGTGCTGCACTTGAGGCGATGACGATGGAACTACAATCTCTGTTTTCCGAGGGTGGTGAGGCTGATGTCTGAACCGCCCATGTTTGATCGCTCAGATCGAGTTCGCGTCATTGGTACGGCTCACATCTCGAGTTCCAGTGTGGCGGCTGTGAAGGCACAAATCGAAGCTTTCCAACCAGACATCGTCGCTGTTGAGTTATGCGCTTCACGTCACAGTGCTCTCACCTCCAACCGTCGCTTAGACAAGGAAGGGCTGCTCAAGGTGGTCAAAGAAGGCAAAGCACCTCTCGTGATGCTCCAATCCTTGTTGGCTGCAGAGCAACGTAAAATGGGCCTTGACGAAGGTGAGCAACCAGGGGCAGAATTGCTTGCTGCTGTCAAAACTGCTGAAGAAGCAAACCTTGAGGTCGCTCTCATTGATCGTGATATCCAAACCACATTGCGAAGGGCTT
>ERZ1046148.1636-NODE-1636-length-10977-cov-7.825673_pt1 | contig 10977 bp, 1 predicted proteins | sample MGYA00383090_ERZ1046148 | MGnify/ENA primary metagenome ERZ1046148 (study PRJEB29581, sample SAMEA5548360) | metagenome | biome: marine; feature: coastal; material: water | depth 25 m | study: Short-term variability in the microbial, nano- and picoplankton...
TCAAACAGAGTCAAGTATAGCAAAAAGTAAAGAGCGCACGGCCAAAGCGGAACTCGCAATACTTCAGGAAGGGATACAAACCAGAGAGACTATCGCAGCACAGCTCATGCACGAAGATACAATTCTTAAGCAGCAGAAGAAGGAGGTATCAGCTAAACTAAAGATCGCAAGAGATTCTTTAAAAACTACTGGAGAAACTGCCCTGACAAAAGAGCAAAGAAGCGTACAAGAGGCACTAATATTAGCACTAGTGAAAGAAGAAGAAGCCCTGGCAGCTAAGGAATTAAACGCTCTAGAAACGTCGTTAGCGACCGAGATTAAACTTACTGAGAAAACCAAAGAAAAAATAGATCTCGAGAAACAAGTACTAAACCAGCTATTAGCAGGAGTGGATGCGAAAAAGAAAAGCCTAGACTTAGACGACAAAATTTTAAGTTCTGCGACTAAGCTGGCCAATGCTAAAAAAGGACTGGCTGCGAGTGAGACAGCCACACAAGAGTTTGATAGAGTTAAGGAAAACTTTGAGGTGACCAAAAAAGGCGAAGTAACATTAAGTAAAGCTAAAAAGAGCCTTATGGATACTGAAAAAGAGACAAAACTAATGTTAATCGAGCTTCAGATGGATTTGCTGGCGATGGAACTTACTGTGCTTAGTAAGAAAATTACTGCAAATAAAGAAATGGATGGGGAAACGAAGGCAAGACTACAGAACGAACTCTCCCAAAGTATAGCTAATGTTAGTAAAGAAGGTACCTTACGGAAGAGACTAAGGGAGAATCTTACTAAAGAAATGGGCTTGCAAGAAGAAGAACAGATCGCAGGCTACTACACGGCTAGAAATGCCGCCGAGCAAGAATTGATAGACACTCGGCTGCAAGCAGCAGAGCTAGAGAATGATTTAGCCAAAAGATTGACAGATTTAAACTCTCAAATTTTTGATAGTAAGATGTCTACTATAGACAGCGAGAGAAAGATTGAAGAAGAAAAATTAAAAGTTCAAAATTCTCAGACGAGAGCAGATCGAAGAAGAGTTCTAAGTGTCAAGCAAATTGCTGAGTTAGACCAAAAAACTCTCGAGAAGAAGAAAAAGTTAATTGAGCAAGACACCAAAAATAAATTAAATGCTCTAGATCAAGAGTTCATATTGCTCAGAGCAAAAAGAGAACAAACAAAAGCAGAGCAAGAGTTACTAATAGAGTCAATTCGTTTGATCCTTGGGGATAAAAGAGCCGATGAATTAAAGTCTAAGCTAGATACCGCTTTTATAGCTTCAGGCAAACTCTTGGACATGGCTGAGACGGCTTCCAGAGAGAGAATCAAAGCTCTCGGAGAGTCTTTAATTACAGATCTTAAAGCCGCCGCAAAAGATAGTGTGAAAGAGGCTTCCGCAACTGATTTCCTAGCAGGCACAAGCTCAAGCAAATTTTTACAGGAAATTAATGATGCTAAAGATAAAGGCGAGGTAACTAGAGGAAATGCCAAGAAATATTCGGAAGAGCAAAATGCAGCAGTAGCCTCTGCGCAAACTAAAGTTGATAGCATTCAGAACGGAAGAGATGCAGAGGGTAATAATATACCATTAGATGAGATTGATGCTCTCAACAAAGGCTTAGAAGAGGCCAAAATACGAGCAAAAGATGCAGAAATAGGTATAAAACAAGCTTTTATAGCTGCTACTCTTGAAGGTATTTCTCCGATGCTTAACAGGCTGAGAGAGCTGGGACCTGAAGGAGAATTAGTAGCTACTGTTGTAGAATCAACTGCGGTCATGGGAATGGCCTTCTTAGAATTAGCAAAAGGTGGAAACACCGCCGCGGATAAGTTAGCTGCTGTAGGGGCAATCGTGCAGAGTATAGGAGCAATGATGGCAGCCTCTAGTAAAGCAAAAATTGCGGGAATTGACAAAGAAATTGACGCAGAGAAGAGAAGAGATGGAAAGTCGAAAGAGTCTCTTGCAAAAATCTCAGCACTTGAAAAGAAGAAAGAAAGAGCAAAGAGAAAAGCTTTTGAACAGAATAAGAAAATATCAATGGCTGAGACAATTATAAATACTGCGGCGGCGGTAATGGCCCAGAAAGGAAACTGGCCAATGATGCTATTGATGGGTGTACTGGGTGCTGCTCAATTAGCAATTATTGCAGGAACTTCTTATCAAGGGGGAGGTTCTGCTGCGGGCGCTTCAACTCCTTCTTCTATAAGTATGGGAGAGAGGTCTAATAAAGTAGACGTGTCTAAGGCAGCCACCGGAGGAGAATTGGCAGCTTTGAGAGGCGGAAGTACTGCAAATATTGGCGGACAAAATCTCATGCCTCCTCCTGCTTTTATGGGAGCACAGTATAGAGCGCAAGGAGGCCCTACAGCAGGTTACGTAGTGGGTGAGCAAGGTCCAGAACTGTTTGTTCCGGAAGTACCTGGCAAAATCGTTCCTAATGATGAGATGAAGCAATCTCAGCCCGTGAATGTAAACTTTACTATTCAAGCGATAGACACAACAAATTTCAATGACGCGCTTGTAACCCAAAGAGGAAATATTATTTCAATGATTAGAGAAGCTGCCAATACTTACGGAGAGACTTTTCTAGAGTCTGTTAATGATACGGCAATTACGACAGGACAAGGTAAACTATAATGGCATTCATGGATGTACTACCCGACCCCGATAGAAGGATTTTAGACTCTGGCAAAGGAGGAAATAATACTTCTAGCCCTCAAACTGGAACTGCTGGTCCTGGCTTTGCTTCAGTGAAGTTTGCTTCGATTCAGCCCACTATGGTCTCTAGAACTAATGGAGGAAGGGTTGTTACCCGAGCACAAGCTACTCAGTACTGGAAAATAGAGCTTAGTTATAACCCTCTTACTAGGGCAGAGTTTGAGCCTATAAACTCTTTTCTTATGTCAAAGCAAGGAAGACTCACACCTTTTTATGTAGTACTACCTCAGTACGATACTCCTAGAAGCCTCTTTACGACAACTGTTCGTACTGATGAGAATGCGACTTCGGGAGCAACTAAAGTAAGAGTAGATGGCTTTACTGCCGCGGCCGATGCGGGCCCTCGTCCTGGTGATTTATTTACTGTTATAGACACCACAAACTCAAACCATGTCAAAGCTTATATGGTTACAAGAGTAGAAACGTCTGCTGATAATAACGGTTCTTTGGCAACTGGTGAAATCACCGACAGGATAATTCATTTTAATCCTCCACTAACTTATGCTGTGGGGGACAATACCGCACTAAATTTTACAAACCCTAGGATTAGAGTAATTTCGCAAAAGAATGCTCAAGAATATTCACTATCAACTGATAATCTTTTTAACTTCAGTTTGTCTTTAGAGGAGGCACTACCTTAAATGAGCAAATTAAATTCTAACCCTACTCTTTCGGTTCATTTAGAGGAGAATCGTCCTTTTGTGTACGCACACTTAGTAAAGTTTGAGAGACCTCTAAAAGAATGGATAGCTCCAAATGCTGACGTGCTGTACAGCCAGAAAGCCTCTAGATATATGCACATTACAGATGCTTCATACGTTATTGGATATGATGACCTGTCTACGTACTACAGTCAATCAAGCGGACACACGAACGCGCGTAACTATTCTCAAAACTATCATCCTAATAAACTAATCAGCGTTGGCTCAGTTCAGGATTCCTCTGAGAATAAAGTATCTAATTTAAGCATCACACTAGATGCAGGAGCTCTTGATGCCGCCATATATTCGGAGACAATAACTTTTACTATAAGCTCTGGCGAGTATTTTCTAGAAGCACAGACTAGCCTGTCTGATGTAGGTTTTGCAGAGGGAGATGTTATAAGTTTAGTTTCCTCTAACAGTGGTATAAATTCTGGAACTAGGTATAAAATTCATTCGTTCAGAAATGAAGGTAAGAAAGTTCGTGTTATAGAGGAAACTTTTCCTTTTGGTACTTGGACGGAGTCGTCAAAAACTTATAATATTTCACAAGCAAGTACAGAGATAACCGCACTTACCTTAGATCAAAAAGCAGCTAATTTTGTAAACAGACAAGTATCTGTATTTAAAGCTTTTTTCTATGAAGACGAGCCGGGCGTATTTATAGGCAGCCCTGTACGTCTGTTTAGCGGCATTATTACTGCTGCAAGTTATAAAGAAACTCCAGATAGAAATGCTACCATAACTTGGTCATGTAAAAGTCACTGGGGTGATTTTCAACAAGTACGTGGCCGTTTAGGGGCCGACGAGTACCACAGAGCTCTAGATGGTGAAGGTAGGGCTAACGCTCAAGCCACTGTCAAACCCCAGTATGCTTATGATAGAGGATTTCAGCACGCCAATAATGCTGTGAATATTATAGGCCTTTACAATACTACAGAAACTAAATTTAGAGAGATCTGGAGAAACAAGCTATTCGGCACTAAAAAACTTGAAGAATACGAAGAAGAGGTTGTAAACGAAGTCGATCTCCGGTTTAATTTAAGTGCAAAATATATACCCGTAGTTTACGGAGTTAGAAGATTGGGCGGAACCCCTATCTTTGCTGACACTTCTTTAGACGCAAGCAAAGTTTATATTGCAGAAACTCTTGCTGAAGGCCCTATACAGGGTATACTAAATATGTATGTGGAAGACCAACCTTTGGTTTGTATTTCAGAGCAGGATTCCGCTGTACGAAGCTCTATACCAGGTTCTTCAGGCGGTGTAACCTCTACAGGATCTACCGCTTGTTTTGGTAGAGCAGATTTAGGGCAAGTATTGGTAGGAGAGTATACTGTAGGCAGTTCTTTAACTAGCTCCGCAGGCGCGGGTCTGGAGAAGCTTAGTGCTGCAGAAATTGAGCAAATTCTAGCGCAAGTCTCCGCTGCCGCTGCCGCCGTGACCAGTGGCGGTCAGTCTGCTACTAATACTTTTTATAATATTCCAGCCCCTAGTTTATATGTTTCAGGTCTCAACACAAATCTTAATGGAATAACGCATGATTACGGCGTTAATTTCGATTCGCCTACTAATACAACTATAGAGTTAAAGTCAGGATTACCTGATCAACGAGCTTCTACTTCTTTTGCAAATTTAGGAAAAGATGTCGCCTTTAAACTACAATCAGATTACTACGGGGCAGACTCTGGAGCATATTATTGGGGAGGGGAACACAGATTATTAGACACAGCCTATACTACTAGTATTTTTGAAATTTCTTCAGAGCAAACCACCGTACCAGAAATAGACTATGTAATTCGTGGTTCAATGGTAGAATGTTTTAACTATGATGGAAGCTTTGGTAACACTGTTAACACTGAGACCCACACTTGGTTTGACATAGGGGATACAGTAGCTTTAAACATAACAGTAAGTGGAACAACTGTTCCAGTAGCCTCAGCTGCTACTATTATAGACAAGTGGTTTTATTACGACTCGAAGGGACAGAAAAACTATAGATTTCGTTGGGATCTAACTGCATCGCAAGAAAACCTCCTCAGGTACTATAAGACTTTTTGGATGGAGGATGGTTCTTCCCATACCTGGACTATGGCTACTTATGATTATAAGGAAGCATCAACATCCTTTTCCATAGATAGAGAGTTGAAACAGGAAGTTACTGCAGTTACTAGCTCCGCAGGCTCTGATCTTACAGTTACTTTGGACGCAAGTAATAATGAATTTGACCATTCGACTCTAGGTACCGATGCACGTGTCTCACTAGTTATAGAAAAAGAAGTTACTGATCCTGCGGCTGAGGCCTTGGACTTTGCTTCTGCCCCACAGTCAACCCAAGTTGCTGTAACAAGTACTTCTACATTTACTACGCCTTCCACAAACTCAATGACTGTGACGAACCAAGACACAGGAGATATTAGCGACGTCCTAGCTATTGCCGATTCCACTACTTTTGTAGTTGCTAAAAATAAAATAGGTTTAGGGACAGTATCAAGTGCGGCATCGATTTCATCCGGAAAAACAGTTATTATACATAAATTGGATTCTGTAGGCAGTAATATAACTGAAATTAGGAGAACTATTACTTCGTATGATTCTACTGAAAGAATATTAACAGTAGACCCCGATTTGGATGATGGTGAGATTCCTGGAACCGGCGATCTGATAACAGTCCTAGGTAATGATGAAGGTAGAGATCTTCGTCCTACCACTAACTTCGCTCTTATGATGTACGACTATCTTCGTAATAAGAGATATGGGGCAGGACTTTCTTCAGATAAGCTAGACCATAATAGTTTTTTACATGCGGGACGAGTTTGCGATACTACCTCAGATATAACAGTTACTACCTCTCTAACTTTAGCACACTTATCCAACTTATCTGTGGGACAAAAATATACTTATTCTCCTACTGTAAGCGGGACAGAATATTTCAAATGGCAGGGAGTAGTAAAAGAAATCAGAGGAAGTTTTACTACTAGTACCGGAACTGTCACTATAGTTTTTGGTTCTTGTATAGGAAAACTAACCAACAAGTTTAATAAAAACAGAGTTAGAGCTGTGGGAGACGTTGTATGGGATACCGCTGCCCTACAAACAAGCAAGGTTACTGCAGCAGGAACCCAAGATACAATAACCGACAATGCTACTGCACTAACTGCAATCGGCTTAAGCCCTCCCGGCACAGCAGCCACAGCAAATAATACTTTATCTATAGCGTGTGTGGATGGTATTAACCCTGTCAGTAATTATAGTTTATATGATTCTGACTTTGTAACTTACTGGAAGTACTTAGGGTGGGATTCTCCTGATCAGCGGTGGGTTACTAGACATCAAGGCAATGTTTTAATCGATACTTCCCAACCTGTTTTTAATGTTATAGGGGGTTTACTAGATCATTTTAACGGTATTTTGTCTTTTCAAGACGGTAAATTTCGCCTAGAAGTAGAAACAAAAAGAGACCCAGATTCTGATTTATGGTGGAACTTCTTAGGCTCTTCACAGGGTTGGAGCACCGAACAAGGTACTCTAACCCCTTCAGAAGATTCTGCTAGCGTAACTAGCCCTGTAGCCAACACTGTGGGAAAGATAGTAAAAACTGGGGTGGACTTTCCGGGCTTTCATAATTCTGTTGTAAGAGCGCGAATAAAGAAACGTACTGGTGGAAGCTCCTGGACAGGAAAACTATACTTTTCTACCACTAATCCATTTGGGACCAACGGACACTCAAAAACTATAGCTGAGCCTACAGGCTTAAGCTCTGGCGAGTGGACTACACTATCTTGGGATATGTCTAGTAACAACATTTGGGATACTGCATATATTACTGGATTAAAATTAGAGTTAGGAATTGACTATGATGTAGAGTGGATTTCTGTAGGCTCAGGACAGCGAGTAGTAGAAGCCGAAGACATTGTAGGTAGTATTAATTTAAAGGATCAGGGCTTATCAAAAGCGTTCAATTCTTTGTCTGCTAGCATAATTGATCCAGGTAATAACTTTAATAATCGTTCGGTATCTTTCTTTAACTCAGACTATTTGAAACAAGATAGAGGCATAGTTCGTTCAGGATCCTACAAGCTAGAGGGCATAACCAACTATTACAATGCTAGATTAGCTGTAGAACAGACTCTTAATAAGTCTCGGTTTGCTAGAAAAATATCATTCACATTACGCCCAGCGGGACTCGCTCTTAGTCCTGGAGAGTTGATACGTGTAAAATACCCTAGATTTGGCTGGGACTCAGGAAAGTATTTCCGTATTGAATCACTAACGTATCAAGAAGACTGCTTAGTGAGCGTAGTAGCTTTAGAGCATGATGACTCTATTTATTTTATTGACGCCGCTAAAACAAGTCCTTATTCAATAGAGCGAGAGCGAGAGGCAGTCACTCGTGTTCCTGCAGCCCCTAGCAGTTTGAGTGCTACTACAGACCTTCTTAACGGTGTATTACTGACCTGGCCTAAAGTAGCAAATTTAGGCCCCTCTGCAAAATACGAAATTTGGAGAGGCACAGCAAGTGATGGTACAGACAGGGTTCGACTATCTCCTGGAGTAGTTGAACATACTGCGGGAACAGTGACACAGGCAACCTATTTCGATGCTTTTACTCCCTCTACCGAAACTAGTTTTTACTACTGGGTAAGAACCAGAACCACTGTTGGTGTACAAACAACTTCCGGAGCACGAAGAAACGAATATCTTAGTACCTTTACAGGGCCTGCTCAAGGTACCACAGTGGGTGGCGTTAATAAATATACTCTCGCTATATACAAGAAAACCAACTCTAGTGTTGCCCCTGCCGCTCCTACTAATAATCCTGTCTATACTTTTAGCACAGATTCGTTATCTGTAGCTTTTAACAATGACTGGACAAGGGATATTCCTAATAATACGGATAACTATATCTGGAGAATCGAGCAGCCTCTAACCTCAACTACAGATACTGTAACTGTAGGGAACTGGGATGCCGCATCCTTATTTGCAAAAAATGGAGATAACGGTGCTAGTGTCAATATCATATTTAGAAGAAACGCTACAAACCCCGGTGCTCCTACTCCTACTACGGGGCCTGTGGCTCCTTGGTACGATAATCCTCCTTCAGGTACGGACATTCTGTGGGCAAGTAAAGGGGTAAAAGGAATTACGGAGACAAATTTTACTTGGGGAAATCCCTATCAAGTAGAAGGTACCTCTGTAGTTGAGGTTGCTGTTTACAAACTAAACGATAGTACCACCCCTTCGGGAGGTTCTTATAATTTTACTACTAATTCTTTGAATACTACGGGACTTACTACTGGCTGGACCCAGACAATACCTTCAGGGTTCGTTGATGGAGCCTCAATTTATAAATCTCTAGCTTTGTTTGTGGGAGGTCCGGAAGAAACGGCAGCAACAGCTACCTGGAGCTCTCCCGCTGTTATTGCTTTTAGGCAAGACGGTTCAATCGGAAATGATGCTAAAACAGTAAAACTAACTCCTAGTTCTCATGTGATTGATTATGATACAGACGGATCAGAAGACGATTCCATTACTTTCACTACTAGAACCCAAAGTATTACCGGTACACCTAAATTTAAGTTTTTAGTTGGCGGCGTACAAAAACAGTACACAACCTCAGGAAGTTTTACGTTACATGAGGACGATGAACCCGATATCGGAGGAAAGGTAGAAGTAGAGGTAGAAGTAAGAGAAAACGCCAGTCCAGACACTTTACTAGCCTCGGATACTGTAACCATATTCACTGTACAGGATGGATCAGATGCAATACTAGGGCTCCTAACTAATTCTAGTCACACTGTTTCATCTTCGTCTACAGGAACTTTAGCGACCGGAGCCCTTAACGACGCTGGAGGCATTTTCCAAGTTAGGGTTGGGAACGTAGATGTAACCTCTTCTTGTACCTTCGCAGTTTCAGGAAGCCCTTCAAATATAGGCATCAGTTTTCCTTCAAATAGTCCGGTAGATGGGGAATACATAGTTACTTCTCTTACTGCGGACTCTGCTACGGCGACTTTGCAAGCAACAATCCCTGCAGCGACCGCAGGTACCTCAGGGGATATAACCGTCACAGCAATTTACAGCATCTCCAAGTCTCTTAAAGGAGATCAAGGAGATGCTTCACCTACAGTACGTATTACTGCAAATTATTATGCTATTACCTATGCCCCTGGAGGAGGAAATCCGTCCCCTAATGCTGTAACTCTAACGGCAAGTGCTTTGGGAAGTGTAACCAATCCCTACTTTAAATTTACTGGCGACGGCATAACAGATGAAACGTCCTTCACTGCCGCTCCTTCAGGAGCTAGTTCTAAAACCAAATCAGTCAACATACCCTCCACCTATTTTAGTACAGCGTACAATTTAAGGGTAGGTATTTCTGACGGAGACCAGAATGAGTTAAGTTTTGATACTCTATCTATATCAGGTTTACGGCCCGGTAGTGTGGGAGAATCCGCCGCAGAATTAAAACTGTATTATTCAGGAGCTTATAATACTACTTTTCCAAGCGCAGGACCAACAGGTGTAAGTTATAATTTTTCAACAGGCTCAATGTCGAATATCCCAACAGGGTGGTCTGCAACGCCCCCCGCCGCCAATTCTCTATTTGAAATACGGTTTGCTTCTGTGGCTTTTGTGACGGGCACGGGAACAGCCACAAATATATCTTTTAGTGCACCCGAGATCGAAATTTTTAGTCAGTCTCTTACAAACTATATATTTAAAAGATCTGCAAGCAAACCTAGTACTCCTGCTGATACTACTCATCCTAATATTCCCTCTACATGGTACGACGATATAGATAATGTTCCCGCAGGAACAAACCCTCTTTGGGTGGCTAGAGGTCTAGGTGAGGTAACAGGGCTTTCAGCAAATTCTACCATAAACTGGGTTACTAGCTGGAATGCTCCCACGCAAATAGAAGGACGTGACTCAGCCACTGTAATACTGACTAATGAAGCACATCCGGTACCTACATCTGCCTCCGGCACCAGCACAATGACGGGTTCGGGTACAGATATATTAGTTTATACAGGTCCCCAACCAATCCCTTATGATAATACCAGTCCCTATGCTTCTCCTTCTTTTAGAGTTTCTGCCTCTGGCAGTAATATTACTCCGGGAGCGATCTCAGGGTCTAGTAATACAGCAACTATAGCTGACCATAGTTCTATGAATGCCGATTTAGCTAGTATTACTTACACTATAACAGTAGTTAATACCCAAGGGCAGACTGAAACTTACACTAAACTACAGACGTTTTCCAAAGCAAAAGAAGGCCAGGAAGGAATACAAAACGTAACTAAAGAGATCTTTTACGGCTTGGCTTCAAGCACCGCCCCCACTACACCTAGTGCCACTAGCTATACTTTTTCTACAGGCGCTTTTGCAGGTTTAAGTGCGAACTGGTCTACTACGCCTACGCCTATCACTGGTAGTAACGCCAATAATTTCTGGAAAGCAGTAGTAACAGCCGTAGAGAATACAAATGCTTCCGGAGTTTCTTCTGGAACTAACTTAACTTTTACTGCCGCTACAAGATTACTCTCAGGTTTTGGAGATGTT
>ERZ1046148.1638-NODE-1638-length-10961-cov-9.266092_pt1 | contig 10961 bp, 13 predicted proteins | sample MGYA00383090_ERZ1046148 | MGnify/ENA primary metagenome ERZ1046148 (study PRJEB29581, sample SAMEA5548360) | metagenome | biome: marine; feature: coastal; material: water | depth 25 m | study: Short-term variability in the microbial, nano- and picoplankton...
ACATATTTTACCAGAAGCAAATGACACATATGATATTGGCTCCGCAGATAAAAAAGTAAGAGATTTATATCTAGGTAGCAATTCATTATATATCGACACCAACACGATTCATACTTCAGGTACTAACTTGATGTTTAATAATGAAGATGTAATGGATTATACGAATCTTAAGAATAAACCAGATACAAATTCAGCAGGCACAGGTATTCAAGTTAATTCAGGTGTAGTTTCATTAAATTCAGCATTAAGCGGATTATCAAATGTTTCATCAACTGCACCTAACTCTGGTGAAGTTCTTAAATGGAACGGAAGTGAATGGGCACCGGGAACTGATTTAACATCAGGTTCTTCAGCAATGAACGATTTATCAGATGTTGATACAACTGGAATATCATCAGGTCAATATCTAAAATGGAATGGCTCAGCCTTTGTCGCATCAACTGTAACTGCTGGAGCATCATCAATAGATGCATTAACAGATGTAGATACAACCACAAGTGCACCTTCAAACGGTGATGTACTTACATGGAATACATCAGACAGTGAATGGGCTCCACAAGCACCTTCAGGTGGCGGTGGTGGAGGCAGTGGTGCATCAGTAGAATATTTCAAAGTAAATTATGCTTCAAACGGAAACTTATCATCAATTACAAATGCTACATCAGGAGTTAGTGCAACAATTTTATCAACAACTGGCGGTGATACTGAAATAACATTTAGTGGCGCTAGTTATCCACCATCAAGTATTTTAATTTACGGTTATGCTTACTCGGCGAATCAATATGCAATCATGCCTCTTAGCACAGATATGACAACTCGTGTAGTAGATGCAGGTGGCACTTCAGGAAGTCCAACTGCTTTCGGTAGTTTCTCATCTACTGATATGACTCTAAAACTTAGAGAGAATGACACGGGTGCTTCAAGGGGTTTCGGAACAACAACACATGCATGGATAATGTTCACATTGGCTTAAAGGAATAAAAGATGGCAATCAATAAGACAAGTGCGATAGATTTAAATGTTCCGGCAAAAGTATTATCCGCTAATGTAACTTCATTAACAGCAGAAGCACAATGGGACCACGATGATGGATTGGGAGATACTTTCTGGTCAGGTGGTTCTCAGCCAAAATCATATAGATGGGAAATCACAATGACTGTTACTACAGTCAATCATGGGTCGCACTTAACAAGAACTGCTAAGAAATTCGATGGTATGGATGTCGTAGTTGGTGATTATATCGCTGGTGCAACATCTGGTAAAGCACTTCAAATTGTTAGTATTTCTTCAAAAACAACAACGACTGTTGTATGTAAGGTTGAAGACAGATTAAGATATAACACATTCAGAAGTTCATCTGGTAATGGTATGTTTACAGTTCCAGGTGCGGCAGTTATATTCCAGATTAACGAAAATGGTCATCCAATGATTGACCCACTTCCTAGTGGTATTGCTTCAAGTGACTTCTACGCAAACGTAAACTCTCGTTTTCAGTATTTAAATCCTCAAATGAACTATATGTTAGACCAAGTCGCACATGGTTTTGAACAAGGTGATGTAGTTGCGATTGACCATAATACTAATGTATTTGAATTAGCCGACGCGGCTAATATCGAAAGACTAGTTGGTACAGTAACACACGCTGGACCAGGTCCAAATAAATTTCTAGTAAGACCAGCAAATGGTATTGTTGATTTCGTTCCTGGTTTGCCAGGAAATCCAGGTGATTTTGTTTATCCAAAAACAGACAACTCTGGTGACTTGACATTAACAAATACTGGTGTTGCTATCTTCTTAAAATTAACAGATGCGATTCCTAGTGTTTCATTAGGAACTGTTTCTGGTGGTGCCTGTTCTGCGGCAGATAAATTAGAAATTAATGACACGGATGTGTTATTCACGACAAACTCTAGTGGTGTTGTTTCAATAAACAACGCAGTAACAGATATTAACACATTATCATCAACACATAATGTAACAGCCTCTTCAACTCCAGCACCAAATACAATTACAAGTGATTCGACAACTTACGGTTCTGCTTACGGTCTTGTTGGTGGTTTCCCACCATTTAGTGCAAGTATTAATGGAACAACAGTAAACTTCTCAACTACAACTGCTGGTCAAGCCGCTTATTCTATGGCTGTTGCTATTGGTGAAGATATGGCTGCCGATATTAATGCGGCAAATATTTCTAATGTCACAGCAACTCATTCAAGTGGCAATCTAGTAATTACCCACTCACTAGGTAATGCATTTACTATTGTAAACGGAACATCAGATACTAATGGTAATGACTTTGCAGGTACGGGTTCAATCGCATCATTAGGCACATCATATTCAGCGGCATCAGGTGCAACTCTTAAATTGACACGTACTGATGGTGGTGAAATTATTCTATACGATAAAGTAGGAACTCCAACAATAGACTTTGGCATTATGTCAGGTCACTCTGGTTCGTATTCTCTAGGTCTAAATGTTGAAAAAGGTATTCGTAGTGGTGGCGGTATTACAGTTTTGGCTGATATGACGGCAAGAAATTCACTTTCTCCTCTTACTGGTGACCAAGCACACGTACTAGACACAGGCGAGGGCGAATGGGGACTATATCTTTATTCAGGCTCTGCTTGGACATTAATTGCTAACGAAGACAGTGCGGCAACAGATGCCAACTCATTATCACACACATTTACTACTCCAGTCGGTGGATTTGGTAACACATCAACAATCACACTTGGTAGAGTTAGTAGTAACTCAAGGATATTAAGTGTTCTTGTAGAATGTACTACTGCTATAGCCGGTTACTCTGGTGGAACACCATCATTAATCGTTGGTGTACAATCAGACCAAGACAGATTTATGTCTGATTATGAAAATGACCTTGAAACTACAGGTTCATATGTAACTAATCCAGATTATCATTATTCTGGTGCCACCGAACTAGAAATCAAATGTGCGTTTGCACACTATGGCGCTACGTCTGGCGACATCAAAGTTACAGTAACTTACGTCTAAAACTTTACAAAAGTATAATCTATTCGAATATTTGTAATTTGAAAAGATAAATACATATAGAAAAGTAATCGAGTATTAGACAATGACAGCAAAAACAACTAATTGGCTTCACATAGCACCAGAATATTTCAGCAGATGGAGACTATTTCCTAGAGCATTCATCTCTATGTACATCTATCTTTTATATGATGTAGTTCAATGGTTTATGCTATTACCAGAGCCAAACTCCCAACAAGCAGGTTTAGTATCAGTCCTAGTAGGTTCTGGTGCGGCATGGTTTGGTTTATATGTAAATTCTAGTTCAACTAAGTATGAGACACTTGAAGTATCTAGCACAACTATGAAAACGGAAGATACGAAATAAGATGAATAAAAGCAACTTCAAATATCATATTAGACTAAAAATGTCAGAAGAATTAGAAAAATCTGATATTCGTGGTATAATTGTTGTTCTTAAAAAAGCAATCGTTAATATATTTCAGCCGTTAGAAGATGGCACGGCAGTAATTTATCATATGGGTGATGAAGCAATATATGAACACATATATGATTTTAGATTAAATCGAGGCGTAGATGAAGAAGAGGCCGAAGTCATTCTTGGTCTTGTAACAGATTGGACAGACAAAGACTTTATCATGGAAATCACAACTAGTAAAAACTATGATTTGCCTGAGGGCGAAACAGAAGTTGACTTGACCGCTATGAAACATAATAGATGGATGTCAGAAAAAGTAGATAATGGCTGGAGATATGGCTTACAATTCAATGAAGAAGATAAGACAGACCCACGACTACAACCTTACCAACAACTTACAGACAAATTGAAAAATATCTCAGAAAAAGGTTGACTTATTGGTATAAACACTGTATCATATAAGAACAAATAGGTAGAAATTTATGTCAGGAACAAAAAGATTATATAATTTAGATGAAAAGAACTATTTTAAGTTCTTTGGTATCGAAGAAAAGCAAGGAACTAGTATCCGTAGTCTTTCTACGCACTATAAAAAGATTCTAAATTTATTAAAAGATGATAATTCATTTATAGGCAGAGACCACAAAGAGTTCGCACACCGAGCCTTTAATACACTGGTCGACCCTATCCTACGTGCGAGATATATCTTAGAAACCAACGGACATGAGTGGGATTTTCGTGACGGCACAACTCCAGAAGATTTGAGTTTTATTTCTGATTTAAGAATACAACTTAGCCGTGCAAACGCACAATATGAACTTGAGAATTTTATTTTTGAACTGAAAGGTCATACTAACTTTATCATAGAACAAATCGAAGAAAGTATTGATACCTATAATAATTACAAAACAGCCATTGGGCTGATTAACAGATTTTATGAGATATCTCATCTACACGAAGAGGCATCAAACAAAAAACACGAAGTAGAAGAAGGAATACATCACGGTGTATTCGACCACTAGAGAGGAAGTAAAATGATTTTTACAGAGAATGCGGCAGAACGTGTTAAAGAAATTATAGCAGAAGACCAGGAAGATGTTCAAGCATTAAGAGTGTTTGTTCAAGGTGGCGGTTGTCATGGTTTTAGTTATGGATTTGGATTTGAAAATGATATAGCAGGCGATGATACTGTTATTGAAACAAATGATGTAAAATTAGTAGTAGATAGTATGAGTATTATGTATTTAAATGAAGCAACTATCGATTTTGTTCGCAGTCTTGAAGGCGAACGTTTCACAATAGATAACCCATCCTCAAGAACGTCTTGTGGGTGTGGTTCAAGTTTTTCAATGTAAGGGAAATATAATGTCAGTAGAAACAGATGTATTCGAAGTGGTATCAAAACGATTAAAATGGGAACTTAGTGACTTATCATTAGAAACAGATTTAAGAAAAGATTTGAACGCAGACAGTATTGATTCTGTTGAAGTAGTCTTTGAACTAGAGGACCTATATAACATTACAATCGAAGATGATGCGGCAGAAGATATAAGAACTGTCGGAGACATCGTAAATGTTATAAATGACCTAAAAAATCAATAAAATCACCAAAAATAAGCACTTTTTTATGAAATAATGCAAATTAGAGGTTGACTTTTACCTAAATAAAATGTTATAATTAATAATGATTGAGGTTATCATGCATCATTGCGTGGTAATTTCGGTTAATTATTGATGAGAATGATTACCTCTCATACCAAACGGAATCAATTTAATGTATTTCAAATAACTATAGGAGAATTATGAATACTTTATTAAGAACAGCAATTGTAAGTACGGCATTGTTATCAACGCCTTATGTAGCATTTGCAGATGAAACCGAAGCAGGGACGCAATCAGGTGTTTCAGTTTCTGGTACATACGAAGGCACTGCTACAGACTCGGGCACATACACACAAGAACTTGAAGTTGTTGTTAGTATGAGTTCTGAATATGGGTCAGTTACAGCGAAAGTCGATGAGACTGGAACTGTAGGGGACTTATACATTGACACATCAATTTCTTCAATTGACCTTAGACTTGGTAAAGTAGATGGTGAAATTGGAATGAAAGCGTCAACTACAGTCGCAGGCATTACAGTGTCAGCATATCAACCGTCAGGTGCAAATCAATCAGTTCAAATTGGTGCTGATGTAGATGTTGGACCTTTCAGTCTTACTGGTGAAGACTTGTTAGACGATGCTCGTCTAATTGGTGCTGGTATTGAGGTTGCAGGCGTTGACTTAGGTGGTACATACCAAAAGACAACAACAGGAACAAATACGATTCTTGATGCTGGTTTAGGAATACAAGGTATCTCAGTCGATGTTGCTCACGCTTCAATCGGTGATGCTAGTGTTACTAAAACTGGAACAAGCAAACATGCGTTGTTAGGTACTATGACTAGTGCTACAAATGGTACAAGTGTTAAAGGTGTAAAGGCATCATTAGGTGACCTTTCTGCTAAACTTGTTAACTTAAACAGTACAAATACATATACTCTTGCCCTTGAGCGTGGTATTATGACGTATTCTTACGCCAAGACTGCTGGTGGTGACGGTACAGTTTCAGCAGGACTTAAACTTACTTTCTAATGTTTAATCATTAAACAGTAATGTACTACTTAAAGCCCGTCTTAATGACGGGCTTTTTTGTTATGACATATTAGATAAATACTTGTTAGACAAATTCAAAAGCACAATGGGAGAGTAAACCATGACTAAATCGTTTCTACAATGGTGGCTGTTTTTCGTACTTCAATTAATAGTTTTAGGCGCAGGATACGTATATGATTTGCATACGTATATACTAAACAACGACCAAACATATATCAGTTTTATTTTAGTTGGCATTTGGCTTCTAACGAGTTGTAGGATTGGCTACAAAATGGGAAGAAACATCGACACATCGAATGAAAAATTCTGGTTCGTTGCTGAAACTTGTATGGCTATCGGTATGATGGGTACAGTTTTAGGTTTTATTCTTATGTTAGGCGGCTCAAACTTAGCATCTATCGACCCATCTGACGTAGAAGGAATGAAAGGGGTGATTGGTCAGTTAGCCAGTGGTATGGCAACTGCTCTATTAACTACTCTTACTGGTCTAATTGTTTCAGTATCTCTAAGAACCCAATTAATGATTGGAGAGGGTGAGTAAATGTCGAATCGATACGGTTCTAACCTATCGTTTAACGATGTCTTGTTCAACGCATTATTAGGTTTTGTAGTTTTATTCGTATTAGCACTTCTGCTAATCAACCCAATTACAAAGAAATCAGATATTCCTGCAAAAGCAGAAATACTTATTACATTAGAATGGGCAGATGAATCAGCAGATGATATTGATATATGGGTAATGGGTCCAGGAATGGGTGCGCCATTAAGTTTCCAAAATAAACACAGTGGATATATGCACCTAGACAGAGATGATTTGGGCAGACAATCAGATTATATGTGGATAGATGGCGAAAGAATAGTTATTAAAATAAACCGTGAGGTTGTAAGTATGCGTGGAGTAATGGCAGGCGACTACTACATCAACATTCATGTTTATAACAAAGGAGAAAAAACTCCTACTAAATATACACTAACACTATTAGATGTAAATCCATATAAAGAAGTTTACGTCATGCAAGGTGAATTAGGTGAACGAGGGGATATAGTTAGACTTCCCGGCTTTACATTAGACGAAGAAGGCCAAGTAATAGATGTGTGGACATCGGATAAGATAATAGTAGGGTCAAGAGATAGAAACAGTGTAATTACTAATTCAGCACCGACACATATGTCTGACGAAGATGCGGACATGAATACAGATGCGGCTACAGGTAGAGACGCAGATTTAAGACAAGCAATAGCACAAGAAGACGATATCTAAGGAGATTATAAATGTTACTAAATGGATTAACAGTTGATATGATGATTATAGCATATGTGCTAGGTCTATTCGTATTGATTCTGGTATGTTTGTATGCTCTAATTCAAAGTAAAGCAAATAAACTTTATACGTTCATTATAATTCCATTAGCATTGATAATGGCAAGTATGACTTGGCAAGGTATAAAACTTCTACAAGGTATGCCAGTTTATGGATTACCAGAACAAGAAGAAGTAGAAGTCATGTGGGTCAACGACAATAAGCCATGGATATATGTAGTATTGAAAAAAGAAGGAGTGCCAGTTCTTTATAAGATTGATTGGTCAGAAGAAAACAAAAAGAAAATGAAAGAATTACAGAAAAAGATAGGGTCAAGTCTTGCTCAAGGTAAATTTAAAATGGATAAATCAAATGCAGGGCAATCAGAATCAATATTCTTTACTCCAATGCAAGATTTGTCAGTACCTGAAGAGAAACGCAGTGGCGATGACCATGATAGTGTAAATTATACAACTTCGGGTAATACAAATCCAGCCCCAGTAAATCCTGAAGAAGGAAGAACGGGTGCTGAAGAAAGAACTAACAACAATATATTAAGACCAAGTTTGATAACAGAATTTGAAGGTGTAGAAATTGAAACACCAGCGGTAGTTTATGGACCAGAAGAAAACCCAGGTCCATAGAAAATAGAAATTAGAGGAGACGAATATGGAAACAGTAGGAGCAGTTTTAATGATAGGGCATTTTATTGTGTCGATATTCCAAGTACAACTTGGTAATCCAGTGATATACTCATTGCCATTTAAAACAATGGAACAATGTGAAGTATATAACGGATATATGCCAAAACAACCTATTCAGTTAGACTTAGAGTGGACACATCACACTAGAAGTCAATGCTTTACAGCAGAAGAATTTAAAAGAATGATGGCACGTCAACAAGGGTCGGCCCCTGGTGGCAGACCAGTAGAGTAGATTTATTATGATAAAGAAAATATTAAACTTCATAAAACAATCATTCATCGGAAGAACAGTATCTTACCTTATACGAAATCCTTTCTTAATTGTTGTAATAATATTAGCATCTATCTTAATTAAAGATAAAGGTGTCGGATGGTACGATGAATACATGGTACTATACACAGAAGCAAACAATAAAATCGAAGAAGAAGAAAACACAGGTGGTTTAGAATTCAAAAAGATTGATGAATCTTTATATACGTTAATAGGTACAGTAAAAGAAGGTGATTGCGAAAAGATTGCACCTCTAATGCCCGAGGCATTTACTGTAATTTTAGAAAGTCCTGGTGGTAATCTAGCAGAAGGCTCGTGTCTTGCGGCACATATAAAATTACGTGATGCAGTCACTGTTGTGAGAAGTTCTAAAGTCTTAAATGAATTTGGCGAAGAAATCTATACACCAGGAACAAACGTTGATGAAAATACTCCAGACTTTATGAAAGGCAAATCCATTTGTGCATCAGCATGTGGATTAATGTTCTTAGCAGGTGATAAGCGTTACTTAGTTGGTGATGTTTACTTTGGCATTCACGGTCCAGGTACTCCTCCAGGAAGTATGAACGGTGCAAGTCCTGGCGCTATTGAATCTTCTGCATATAGAAGTGCATCATCGTTAATGAAACTTCTTAAGTCATTAGGAGTTGAAGACGAAGATTTAAGACTGTTATTCATTCAAATTCCAAATGCAACAATGTATTGGCTACATCCTAGAGACTTCAAGGTAAGACCAGCATTGATTACTATCGCAACTGATTACAGAGATTTCTTTGGAACCACAGGTAGTGACCTCGAAGGTGGCATGCGATTAACCGATTAATTGGTAGGACACAATGCAAGTTGATAGTTACTCTACTTTACAAGAATTAACCTTGTCTGATGAATTTCAAATCTGGAAATCTGATTGGAGTAGACCATTCCCTCCACCACATTTATGGTTAGACTATTTAGATGACCCATTTGCATACACTTTAAAAGAACTCAGCACTGATGAGGTTGATGATTGGGATTTAGAACAGATGGTTCCAAGAGCAACTTTGGACAGGTTATATAACGGCAGAGTATCAACTAGAATTCCATATTTTTTATTACACACAATAGATATTACAAATGTTAACGGTGAAGGTCGTCCATGCGTAGATATAGGATGTGGCATTAATGAACTTGGTAAGAACTATCATGACGTATGGGGAGTAGATATAAAACACTGGGACAAACATTCAGATGAAACCTTACATTCAACTTGGTATTCGGACAATTCTAATAAATGGGATAGAGTTATTTCTATGAATGCTTTGCATTTTGGCACAATAGAAGAGATTAGAGATAATTTAGTAAGATTAGAAGGTATATTAAAAGAAAACGGAAAAGCGGTTGTGGGATTGAACAGAGCCAGAATTAAAGAGTGGAATGCAAATTATGATGACAAAATGCTTGTAGATATGATATCATCATTGCCTACGGTTACACGAATTGTGCTAGTATCTACTCCATTAGACGCCACAATGGACGGCAATATTTTCATATGGATTAACAAGTAATGAACTCTAATAGATAAATACATTATACGATTAAATTCGTATATAAATTTTAATCAATTAGAGGTGACATATGTTAAAATCATTTTTTCTCACAAAGGAATACGGAGCATATGCATGGCTAATGCTTGGATTTCTTTTAAGTATGATTTGGTACAATGTAGAAATATTAGTTTTCTACAATCTTTGGAACAAAGAAATATATGATGTAATTCAATCACTACAAGAAGAAAGATTCTGGGAACTATTTCTCGGATGGGACGCTGGTAGATTTCTGAATTTCATTACGTTAACTGAAGGAGTACAACCCTCCTTTGTCGAAATCATAGTCCTGTACACTCCAATCGCAGTATATGCCACATGGCAAACACAAAGATACTGTTTTCGATGGCGAGAAGCAAACACTAAACACTATATGACACGTTGGGAAAACTCAACAGCACAAATAGAAGGTGGCTCACAGCGTATACAAGAAGACTTAATGATATTTGGTAAGACACTTCAAGGTCTCTTCACTGGATTCTTTAGTGCGATACTTATTCTTTTTGCGTTTCTTCCAATTCTATGGAATCTATCAGAGAGTTTACCAGTTTGGAATGGACAAATCATTCCTGGTTTCTTAGTATGGGTAGCATTATCTGTATCAATTGGTGGTACATTGATATCACTTCTATTAGGTTGGAAACTACCTAAACTTGAATATAATAATCAGGTAGTAGAAGCCAAGATGAGAAAGCAATTAGTACATTCAGAAGATGATTTTAGTGCAAGAGCAACGGCAACACTCTTTCCTATGTTCTATTCAGTTCGTAGAAACTACTACAGACTATTCAACTGGTACATGGGATTTGGTGTATGGCAAACAGCATTCGGATTATGTGTAGGTAACTTAGCACTAGTTGTTTTAGCACCAGCATACTTTGACCAGTTAATTACACTTGGTGTATTATTCCAAGTTCTAAACGCATTTGGTCGAGTTGAAAGTTCAATGGGTTATTTCATCGATAGATGGACAACGATTGTTGATTTCTTATCAGTCATTAGACGTTTGAGAGAATTCAACA
>ERZ1046148.1642-NODE-1642-length-10954-cov-6.638958_pt1 | contig 10954 bp, 16 predicted proteins | sample MGYA00383090_ERZ1046148 | MGnify/ENA primary metagenome ERZ1046148 (study PRJEB29581, sample SAMEA5548360) | metagenome | biome: marine; feature: coastal; material: water | depth 25 m | study: Short-term variability in the microbial, nano- and picoplankton...
TACACCTAATTGCCTACAATTTTTTATTTTAGCTAAACTTATCCCACTTTTTTGAGCCATTATTCGTGAATAAACAGAAGCCCCTTTCATTTCCATATTGATTACTACGCTTTCAAATCCATGAATCATTCTATTCGTGGCCATTTGAACAGCTACAGAAGTCTTACCGCCACCTGGCCTACAAGCCATAGTTATGAGCTGTCCTTTCTCAAATCCACCACCTAAAGCCTCATCAAGATTTGGAATACAACTAGGGATATAGTTTTCAGTTTTACCAAATAATTCTTCAAATACAACCTTACTATCAACTAGGCTCTCGCTGTTGTTTACACTCTCTAAAAGGATGCTGTTTAAGCCTGTTTTTATATCTTCGCTTGACTTTGTATCTTTATTTGATAATTGAGCTTCTAAAGCGCTTAAAACACGCCTTTTTTCAATTATTTCAGCTAATTCTTCGGTGTGATACTCCCAAGAGCTATAAGTGAACTGAGAATCCAATATTTCCATGATTTTCATTGGTTCAATATTAAACTCTTTAGCCCCTGCAATAATTGCCCCTGCATCTACGCTAAGTCCATTATTCCATATTTTCTCACAAGTCTTAAAAACAGCCCTAGAAGGCAGGTCATAGACACTTTCTGCCTTTACCTTGTTCAGTATTGCTTGAGAGATAAAAGACCCCTTAGAGGACTCCACAGCTATCAAATGAAGGCAACTAGCTAGATACTTTTCATGTTCTATTCGTTTTTCTAGCATTAATACTCCATTTTAAGCTTGGGAACCGTTGAGAGTGAAGCTTTTACGCCTACACCTAGTTCATCATTCCATGACTCTTGATTCAGATAAGTTGCGGGCATTTTCCTGTATTGCTTGTCTGGAGTTGATTTCACATAATCCTCTACAACATCAAGGCACTTCTGTTTATTTGATTGATTCAGATTATTCCATCTAATCCTAGCAGTCTTTCCGCCTTTTTTGTTATCGAACTTATCCCACCAAATATCAAAAAGCTCACACTCCTTCTTTAAAGATGTTTCCTTATCCTTATCCTTATCCTTATCCTTATCCTTTTCCTTAATCGTTGGGGAACTATTGGATAATGGTTCGTTAATGGTTATAAAACTATTACCAAATAAATCTGAAACAACACTCATTAAACCGAATCTTTCAAGCTCTTTTCTAATGGAAACTATCATTGGCTTATTGCTACCAATACCTTTAGTGTACTGAAACTTCAAGAACTTAGGTATGAATGCGAATGATTCGTTAATGATTATCAAACGATTACCTAATAGTTCATTAATGGTTGTGTAATCATTATAGCTAGTATTGCAGTTAAAGTTCAAAGTTCTGAGATTCAATCGTACTATTCCAGCATGATTACATTTATCTAATAAGTATAACCAAACTATTTTTTCATCATTTGATAACTCAGAAAACCAATTATCTTCCCATTTTTCGCTATCTGTAAATCTTTTTGCCATTATGGTAATTCCTTTTTTGTGATTGTGATTGTGAATAGTAGATAGTAAACTAATACCATCAAAATGTTATAAACTGCTCTTATCATATTTAAAATTCCACTCACTACCATTGTAACAAGTGACTCTTTTATCCCAGCTTTCGCAATTATCTGTAATTGAAGCTTTCTTTTTTGGCTGAACACATTCATGCTGAGTTAACCTAAATAACTCGATAACACCTAGTATCACTCCACCTATTAATAAACCGTAAAATATTTCTTTTAACACTTGCCACCCCTTTTAACAGCTTTCTTTAGTTCGATTAAAGCCCACATAGTTAATGTAAGCCCCTCTTTCTTAGCAAGAGTCTTCATTCTTTCCTTAAGCTCTCTATTATTATTACTGATTGTTATGTTATAAGACATTCTTTCTCCTTTGTTGTTTTAACAAATGTAATCACAAATATTCAATATCAAAGATTTTATAAAATTTTTATAAGTTTTTTTAACTTTTTTTATAAAAACCATTTGAATTTAGAATTATTAATCTAAGTTTGAAGAGTACCAAAATCAATCACAGAAAAGGAAGTATTATGAAAACACCAGAATACACCATCACAAGAGAAGCTTATGATAAGATGGTTGAGAATTTATGTGGACAAATAGCAACTCTAGAATTACTAGTGGATTTTGCAGTATCACAAGATTCAGAATTTGAAGAAAAGTTTAATGAAAATTGGAAACATCATCCAAAAATTACAATACCAGCTATGGCTTATTTTAAAAAAGGAGAAGTATAATGAGTATGGAAAATTGGAATAACCTTTGTAAGGTTCCACTTGATAAGTTAAAGAAAATCGAGTTTGGAAACCTAAAAGGTAAAAGTGATATTAACCCACAATGGCGCATTAAAGCTATGACTGAGGTTTATGGAGAGTGTGGAGTAGGTTGGTCACATAGACTTGTAGAAAAGAATATAGTGCCAGGCGCTAATGGTGAGGTTCTTGTATTTATGCAAGTGGCTGTTAGAGTTGGTGAAAATGTTGAAATTACAGGCTTGGGTGGTAGTAATATCATTGTTAAGAACAAGCACGGTTTAAACTCTAATGATGAAGCGTTCAAGATGGCTTATACAGATGCCCTAGGTACAGCATTAAAAAGTCTTGGTGTTGCTTCTGAAATTTATGAGGGCAACTTTGATGGTACTAAGTACAAGAATGAAGAGCCTACTTCTGCCACCCCAATAAAACAGCCAATGAGCGAAGAGCACGTTCTCACAGGTATTAAAAGTATTGAGGATGCAGAAGGCCCAGAGGCTAAGTTCGAAAAGTTCAACCAAATAATTAAATACTTCTCTGCTAAAAATGACATTAGCATTGAACAACTAGGCAGATTGACTGCTGCAAAGGATGGTAAATAATGGGATTAGTAGAAGTTGATGAAAGTGGCAACTCTGAATGGGTTCCCATTGTAAACTACGAAGGCCACTATTGTATTAGGTATGAGAATTTTGCCCCTGTTATACGTTCTATTCCGAGGACGGTTACATCTGTTAGGAATGGGAATAAGCTTGTTAGTAGGGTAAACTGCAAATTAATAAAACAGTGTTGTGATGACAAAAGCGACTCTAAATACTCATGGGTGCATTTATCTAAAGGCGGAGTCGCTAAAACCTTTAGTATTCCTAAGCTCGTTAAAAGCCATTTCTTACTCTCTAAATATTCTGAAAAATCAAGTATAATCGACCACATAGATGGAGATGAAACGAATAACCAAAATAAACCTTCATATATAAGAGGCTCATTGGTTGGTTGTTATTACGCAAAAAAGCAAGATAATTGGATTAGCCAAATTCAAATAGGCTGTAAAAAGACTCACATAGGGGTGTTTAAAACCGAGTTAGAAGCTCACAGGGCTTATGTAGATGCACTACTGAAGCTTGAATCAGTGCTTTAGGCACGAGGAAAATGATTATGAATTTAAACAAATGTATGTTCATGGGTAATCTTGGTAGAGATGCCGAAGTTAGACAAGCTGGAGAGTCCAAGGTGGCTTCATTTAGTTTGGCTGTATCTGAGAAGTACAAAGATACTGAGAAAACTGAATGGGTTAATTGTGTAGCCTGGGGTAAACTTGCTGATATTGCCGAGAAGTATTTCAAAAAGGGAACTAAACTTTATGTTGAGGGTAAAGTGCAAACACGCTCTTGGGATGGTGAGAATGGAAAACAATATCGCACTGAGTTTGTAATCTTTTCTTTTCAGTTTACAGGTGGGCCAAAGCAAGAGGGTGATGCGCCAAAATCTGAACCTGCACCAACGCTTCCTAAAATGGAAGATGACTTGCCCTTCTAATGGCTGACTTACAAGTAGTAAAAGTTGTTAGTGGTTTAACAAAGGCCGCTAAGGAAATCAATAACGACAACAAAGCTAAGGGGTTCTACGATAGAGAGTTTAATATCGGTGAAAGACTTATGCAGGTTGTTGTTGAATTAGGCGAGGCTATGGAGAGTGACAGAACAGGTTTTCATTACTTACAGAACCTAGACGAAACAACTCCAAGTGAACTTAACTTCATGACAAATGTTAAAGATACGATGGAGGATGAAATAGCAGATTCCATTATTCGCTTGCTCGATATGTGTGGCTATATGAATATCAATATTGATGCCCATATTAACTACAAACTAGCCTTTAACAAGACTAGAGAGAGTAAACACGGAAAGAACTATTAAAGCTAGCCTCTTCCCCATTAATAGTGGGGTGGGCTTTTTAAGGATAATAACGCATTGATAAGGAAATGGTAAGATGGCAATAGATATAAAAGATGCAGTAGATAGATTGAGTTGTATGTCAGAAGAAATTCTAATTGATGATTCTTTGAAAAAGAAGAATCCAATATTAGCAGAGTCAAGACAAAAGGATAAGGAGCTTTTAATTAGGCTTATTCCTCTTGTATTAGCTATTGAAAGATTAGATATATAAAATGAACGATAATGGTTGAGTCTTTACTTCGTTTCAATGAAGTAAAAACGAAGTTATCTACTGCACGACAAACCAAGGGAGTATGAAAATGGAACAAGAATTAAAAGCACTACTCGTAGGACTAGACATACAGAATATAGAAGAGTTTATGGATAATGCTGAAACTAAAGACTATCTAAAACTTGGTAGAGCTTACAGAGAAGCCGCAATGAATCTAAAAACAACGGAATTAGTGTTGTAGATAACGAGTCGCAACTATATGATGTGCCGAATGGCATGGAATATAATTGTAGTTATCGTTTCGGCTGACAAATAAAGGAATATTAATATGAAGAACAAATATTTAACAATCACAGAGCTAAGGGCAAGATTTGAATACTTCGCAATGAGTTGTTTCTTTGACATTGATAGAAACATGCACGGAGAGTACAAAAACACAGGGAGAAATACATTTGCTTTGTGGGCTGGATATTGGCGATGTGCGAAAGATAGTGGATTGATTAACCCGAACAGTGATGTTTTACAAATGAATAAATACGAAACAGAAGATGAACGATAACTGAGGGCTATATGGCGTTTTAATGACATATAGGTAGAGTTATCAAACCAATCAAAGGAAGTATTATGTACGAATTAAAATTTAGCAATAGAGAGCATTATGCTCTAAGTGAAATGAAGCACGACCTGTCAATAGCAAATGATATTGATAACCCCCATAGGGATGATGCCTTGGAATATGTTTGGGGTGATATTCTTAGATTCTTCAACTCAGATATTTTGAGAGAGACTAATCGAATGGCAGGTGACACAAGAGGTTATTTCCAAAGAAGGAATAAAGAGTTTAGAAGCCTCTGCTGGAATAATCCTTATATGGAAATCGAAGGTGATAAAACCTACTATTTACCAATCAACACTTTTGAAAGCATGGTTTATTATCTTGGTTGTCTTGGTACAAATGATGGTGAACTTGATGAAGAGTATTTAAAAGAGTTCGCTGAGAAGACTAAAACTAATCCAGACTACGAAATAGGCAAGGATATGTTTGAACTTATGGAAGAATGGGGCTTGATGGGTGTAGATGAAGTAGGCCACCAATATGTTAAGCCAGAATCAGCAATGCCAGGACTTGTACCACTAGATAAAAAAGAACTACACAACTTTAACCAAATGGGTCACTAATGCTAGGACTAATCAAAAACACAAACTCAGAATATCACTCAAGCTATGGTATTTCAAACTCAACTCTTGGACTTGTAGAGGAATCAATTTCGAACTACAAATGGGCGCAGGAAATTCCAACTGTAACAAACTCTGGGCTAACTATTGGAAGTGCAACACACGCTTTAGTACTTGAAGGTAGAGATGTTTACAACGAAGAGTACGATGTAATGCCTAAGATTGACAAGCGCACTAAAGAAGGTAAAGCAGCTCTTGCTTTATTTATGGCCACAAAAGGTGATAAAGAGATTCTCTCTAAAGATGATGGTGATTTAGTTGAAGGGATGAAATCATCTATTGATGCACACCCAATGGCCTCTACACTCCTTAGTGGTGGAATTCCAGAGCAAAGTATCTATTGGATTGATGAATCAACAGGTGAGCTTTGTAAAATTCGTACCGATTACCTCAAAGAAGAACAAAGAATTATTGTGGATTTAAAGACAACTTCTGATATTGATAACATTGAGAAATCAATTGTGAACTTTGGGTATGATAGACAAGCTGCATTTTATAAGGAGGGTTTTGAGCAACATTTTGGGATGGAACTTGAAGCATTTATCTTTGTGTTCGTATCAAAAGAAAAGAGTCTTGGGAGGCATAGAGTAAGAGTGATTCAACTGTGTGAAGAAGATATGGAGGCAGGTAGGTTTAAATGGAAACTAGCTCTATCTAAGATTCACTCTGCAAAAATGGAAGACAACTTCCTTGAAATCGAAACTATTACACTTCCAGCTTGGAGTAAAAGATGAGAACTAAAAGATGGACTAGCGATTGTGGAGAGAAATGGTATGAATTGAGAGAGGATGGCACATTCCACTCATTCAAAGGGGTCCAACTCAAGGTACACAATGCAAAGGGTATTAGTTTTATTGTATTCTACCTAAACACTAATGGAAAGTACAAAAGGTTTTATATGTCGATGAGGAGAGCTATGGTGGAAACATTCATCGAAAATCCTCATGGATATAAATTTACAAAGTTTCTCGATGATAACCCTCACAATTACCACTACACAAACTTGAAACCTGTTAAAACTAGGCTTGAATCACTTACCACCCAAGCTCATAAGAATATGATAGAGGGCATGAAGAAAGCCGAGGAGACTAGAAGAAAGAAGGAGGAGGAGTTTGAGAAAAAAAGAAAAGAGGGTAAGTCAACTAGAGCTATTCTTTCTAGAATTAACAAAGAACTGGAGTATAAAGCTAAAATAAAGAATGGTAAGCTTCCACCCTCCAGAATTGAGGATAGGGAGAGAAGGACTAAGGAAAAGTTTATGGGTTATATGCCAAAAGTTGGGTTATTCGGTAAAAAACTGCTTAAAGAAGAACCGAAGCTTGACCACAATTTTAAACCAATTAGATAATGGTTGAGTCTTTATTCTGTGGAATGGAATAAAAACGAAGTTATGATTCGTCTGATTAAATAAAGGAAATGATAAAGATGGAAAAAGAACAATGGAAAGAGTCTGAACATATTGATTTATGTTTGAGAGTGTGTGGGTATAAAGTTGATAGAGATTTAATAGACTTAATACTAGCATTCCAACACTCATTAGAGGATTTAGGTGATGAAATGACACTTAGGGATATGTTGGCACTCAAAAGAAAGCATATAAAAGATGAATAATAACGAGTGAAGCCTTATTCAGTGCGTAGCATTGTATGAGGGTGTAGTTATCGTGAGTTAATTGGCAATTTGTGAAACAAATAAAGGATGTGAAAATGCAAGGAAAATTATTTATAGAAATAAAAAACAAAATGGATTTACAGATAAAAAATGCTTATCAAACTATCGAAATGGCTAAAGCTTCTGTTGTAAAGCCTAATGACTTAATACCGATTGAGCCAAAAGATATACAAATTGGTGTTATAGTTTGGGGTGTAAATGACGAGGGTTGGTATTGGCATATAATTGAAGAAGTTCATAATCCAAATTCAGATTGTAAAACGTATTGTGCAGATGATGGTTGTCGGTATGGATTGAATGGAAAGTTTGTTGAAAATCTGTCGACAATTGATTGACGATAACGAGTCGCAACTATATGATGTGCCGAATGGCATGGAATATAATTGTAGTTATCGTTTCGGCTGACAAATAAAGGAATATTAATATGAAGAACAAATATTTAACAATCACAGAGCTAAGGGCAAGATTTGAATACTTCGCAATGAGTTGTTTCTTTGACATTGATAGAAACATGCACGGAGAGTACAAAAACACAGGGAGAAATACATTTGCTTTGTGGGCTGGATATTGGCGATGTGCGAAAGATAGTGGATTGATTAACCCGAACAGTGATGTTTTACAAATGAATAAATACGAAACAGAAGATGAACGATAACTGAGGGCTATATGGCGTTTTAATGACATATAGGTAGAGTTATCAAACCAATCAAAGGAAGTATTATGTACGAATTAAAATTTAGCAATAGAGAGCATTATGCTCTAAGTGAAATGAAGCACGACCTGTCAATAGCAAATGATATTGATAACCCCCATAGGGATGATGCCTTGGAATATGTTTGGGGTGATATTCTTAGATTCTTCAACTCAGATATTTTGAGAGAGACTAATCGAATGGCAGGTGACACAAGAGGTTATTTCCAAAGAAGGAATAAAGAGTTTAGAAGCCTCTGCTGGAATAATCCTTATATGGAAATCGAAGGTGATAAAACCTACTATTTACCAATCAACACTTTTGAAAGCATGGTTTATTATCTTGGTTGTCTTGGTACAAATGATGGTGAACTTGATGAAGAGTATTTAAAAGAGTTCGCTGAGAAGACTAAAACTAATCCAGACTACGAAATAGGCAAGGATATGTTTGAACTTATGGAAGAATGGGGCTTGATGGGTGTAGATGAAGTAGGCCACCAATATGTTAAGCCAGAATCAGCAATGCCAGGACTTGTACCACTAGATAAAAAAGAACTACACAACTTTAACCAAATGGGTCACTAATGCTAGGACTAATCAAAAACACAAACTCAGAATATCACTCAAGCTATGGTATTTCAAACTCAACTCTTGGACTTGTAGAGGAATCAATTTCGAACTACAAATGGGCGCAGGAAATTCCAACTGTAACAAACTCTGGGCTAACTATTGGAAGTGCAACACACGCTTTAGTACTTGAAGGTAGAGATGTTTACAACGAAGAGTACGATGTAATGCCTAAGATTGACAAGCGCACTAAAGAAGGTAAAGCAGCTCTTGCTTTATTTATGGCCACAAAAGGTGATAAAGAGATTCTCTCTAAAGATGATGGTGATTTAGTTGAAGGGATGAAATCATCTATTGATGCACACCCAATGGCCTCTACACTCCTTAGTGGTGGAATTCCAGAGCAAAGTATCTATTGGATTGATGAATCAACAGGTGAGCTTTGTAAAATTCGTACCGATTACCTCAAAGAAGAACAAAGAATTATTGTGGATTTAAAGACAACTTCTGATATTGATAACATTGAGAAATCAATTGTGAACTTTGGGTATGATAGACAAGCTGCATTTTATAAGGAGGGTTTTGAGCAACATTTTGGGATGGAACTTGAAGCATTTATCTTTGTGTTCGTATCAAAAGAAAAGAGTCTTGGGAGGCATAGAGTAAGAGTGATTCAACTGTGTGAAGAAGATATGGAGGCAGGTAGGTTTAAATGGAAACTAGCTCTATCTAAGATTCACTCTGCAAAAATGGAAGACAACTTCCTTGAAATCGAAACTATTACACTTCCAGCTTGGAGTAAAAGATGAGAACTAAAAGATGGACTAGCGATTGTGGAGAGAAATGGTATGAATTGAGAGAGGATGGCACATTCCACTCATTCAAAGGGGTCCAACTCAAGGTACACAATGCAAAGGGTATTAGTTTTATTGTATTCTACCTAAACACTAATGGAAAGTACAAAAGGTTTTATATGTCGATGAGGAGAGCTATGGTGGAAACATTCATCGAAAATCCTCATGGATATAAATTTACAAAGTTTCTCGATGATAACCCTCACAATTACCACTACACAAACTTGAAACCTGTTAAAACTAGGCTTGAATCACTTACCACCCAAGCTCATAAGAATATGATAGAGGGCATGAAGAAAGCCGAGGAGACTAGAAGAAAGAAGGAGGAGGAGTTTGAGAAAAAAAGAAAAGAGGGTAAGTCAACTAGAGCTATTCTTTCTAGAATTAACAAAGAACTGGAGTATAAAGCTAAAATAAAGAATGGTAAGCTTCCACCCTCCAGAATTGAGGATAGGGAGAGAAGGACTAAGGAAAAGTTTATGGGTTATATGCCAAAAGTTGGGTTATTCGGTAAAAAACTGCTTAAAGAAGAACCGAAGCTTGACCACAATTTTAAACCAATTAGATAATGGTTGAGTCTTTATTCTGTGGAATGGAATAAAAACGAAGTTATGATTCGTCTGATTAAATAAAGGAAATGATAAAGATGGAAAAAGAACAATGGAAAGAGTCTGAACATATTGATTTATGTTTGAGAGTGTGTGGGTATAAAGTTGATAGAGATTTAATAGACTTAATACTAGCATTCCAACACTCATTAGAGGATTTAGGTGATGAAATGACACTTAGGGATATGTTGGCACTCAAAAGAAAGCATATAAAAGATGAATAATAACGAGTGAAGCCTTATTCAGTGCGTAGCATTGTATGAGGGTGTAGTTATCGTGAGTTAATTGGCAATTTGTGAAACAAATAAAGGATGTGAAAATGCAAGGAAAATTATTTATAGAAATAAAAAACAAAATGGATTTACAGATAAAAAATGCTTATCAAACTATCGAAATGGCTAAAGCTTCTGTTGTAAAGCCTAATGACTTAATACCGATTGAGCCAAAAGATATACAAATTGGTGTTATAGTTTGGGGTGTAAATGACGAGGGTTGGTATTGGCATATAATTGAAGAAGTTCATAATCCAAATTCAGATTGTAAAACGTATTGTGCAGATGATGGTTGTCGGTATGGATTGAATGGAAAGTTTGTTGAAAATCTGTCGACAATTGATTGACGATAATGGTTGAGTCTTTATTCTGTTTCAATGGAATAAAAACGAAGTTATCGTTTCGGCTGACAAAATAAGGAAATAGGGATGTGAAACTAATACTAAAGAAATACGAGGGGTCAGACCCATGTTCAAAGTGTGCATTTAATTGCAATAACGATTCGTGCATACCTGTAATGGAAGCACTAGCAAAGAAAGGTTTCAACCGTTGTTATAGCGACAACTTAAACGATAATTACATATACGAAATAGAAGCTGAACGATAACGC
>ERZ1046148.1645-NODE-1645-length-10937-cov-11.567267_pt1 | contig 10937 bp, 4 predicted proteins | sample MGYA00383090_ERZ1046148 | MGnify/ENA primary metagenome ERZ1046148 (study PRJEB29581, sample SAMEA5548360) | metagenome | biome: marine; feature: coastal; material: water | depth 25 m | study: Short-term variability in the microbial, nano- and picoplankton...
CTTTGTAAAATTCCATAAAAAGAAGAAACATTCTTATGAAATGCAGCTGCAACTTGTAACTAATGTTCTGACAGGTGCCTCCCATGTCATCATCAAATCCTACAAGCAATTAACATCTAAACGATGTTCCAATATCACAGTTAGTTTTACCAGGTGTTCAGCCTTGCTCCTTCTCTAACAAAGGAAGAAAGGAGTATTTCTTTTCTCTGCAAAATGAGTCATTGGAATAATTTCCCTGCTAGTTCTTTAATGACCGACTTCGAAATAGTGGTAGTACAAAATGAAAGAGCAAGATGGGAAAGAGAAAGAATGGAACAACAACAAACCAGTCAAACCCAAGAACAAGATTATGAAGATGTTGAAGATGCCCTAGTCACTAATATCTTGTCACGAGTTGATCCTACCTATTTACCAGTTCCAATCACTCCAATCCATCCAACCCCCTCTCCTACCCTAGGGGTGGATACTACCACCCATGAAAAGAAAATCACACTTGCAGAAGGAGATCAAGCTGAAGTTGAAGGAACAATAATTAAACCCATCGAAGATCAAGATCAGTTACAACAGTTGGAAAACCAGACACAACTCAGTAATGAATCCAACAACAGTAGCAGTTCTAGTTCTTATCAATCTGTTCCAAATACACCAACAAAAATTATTGCAATCACCGAAGAAACCCAAGTCATCCCAATCACCAAAGAAGATGAGCACAACCAAGTGGTAAATGTGCCAATCCCTTTCCGTGGGAATGATACAATGTTCATGACTGAAATCAACAAAATGAATGTTAGAAACAATAGGCAAACAAACCTAATATCAGTTGTTAGACCAAGTTTCCATGGTACTCAAAATGAATTTTTCATCTGCCATGTATGTCATAAAAAACCAAGACAAATGAAGATTGTCGAGGGATTATGGAAGAGGGCCGAAAAGAAAGGAGACAAACATTTTGGGGATGAATTACCATTTGCTTACAACTTAGCAGGCATAATCAATCACCTAACCAAATATCATTGTTTGACACATGAGGATAAATCAAGAGACATGATAGTTGCAGTAGCCAATTACATTTACATGATCAACAAAGATATTGAGGAATTTTTATCACCCATGTTTTGTTTCGATAATTTCATCCCGAAGGCATCCTCGACCTCATGCTTACATGCTTGTTGGAAAACGGACCAACCTGAACTTACTATGGAGTTAGCCCACAAATATAACTTTCAAAAGCATACAAGTTATTGTCATGGTCATCCTAAGTCAGCAGCTCCTAGTTGTTCAGAAATGGAGTATGAATTGGATTTGGCTAATACTGTATATTGCTCTTGCAGTGCCCCTACTATAGATCTTGAAAAAATAGATCGACCAGCTGAACCGGTGGCAAAAGAAATATTTGATTTAGAATTAAACATATTCCAGGAGCAAACATTTTTCAATCAGGAGAAAAAATCCATACATCAGTCACACAAAGCTGTGCTTTGTCATTTCAAGATCCCTCAGCCTTGGCCTAAGTTTCAAAAACGAACTTACCCACCAGAAAAACCGATTACAAGAAAAGATACTAAAGAAAAATTGCTTCAGGACCTATCAACTGTCAAAACCTTCATTAGGAACAACCCAAATTCGCAATTTGGCGCGGCGGGAGCTGAAGGAGAATATCCAACTGATTGTTTAAACTTCATCATAAAAAACTGGGATGTATTTGCCCTAGAAAATTATTCATCAGAATCAAAAGCATCCGGTCCTGAACAAACTGATTTACCAAAAACTAGTTGCCAAAGTTCACCGCCAGGAGAAACTGATTTGCCAAAAGCTAGTTGCCAAATTTCACCGCCAGGAGAAACCCGCTTGCGCCCTGAAGGAAGCTCACCACCTATGCCACCTGAAGGAAGCTCACCACAGGTGCCTCCCGCACCTACACAAGTCCAGCCTCTGGATGAGGGGCCGGCCGGTAGCTCTGTCAAGGCTAAAGTTGGCCATGCTGTGGCAACAGCAGCCTCCCTCCTCAGAAGGCCAGCCCGTAAGTCAGACTGGGTATAAAAGTCAGTTACAAGTACAACACAACATCATTCAATTCTTGGAGTGTTGAACATGAACATTTGAAGATGAATCCGTAATGGCCCTGGTCTGTCTGAAAGCTTCTTGGATGGCAGCATTGCGTTGGCATTGAGTTGAGGTCGATCATCGAGAGATCATCAATATTTCTTGGTATTCTACACAAAGACTGACTTTGTGACAACAATACCGGCTGTGTATTGTTTGCACTATGATAGTCTTAACAATAACAAGAATAATTGTAATATTCTTTCTCGGGTCCAACATTAAAGAAGTACATACTAATGGACCACAACTTAATACTTTATTTGTGGATATTGGTCAACTTTACCCCCGGGCTGACTTCGCAGGGGTCCTCATCAACCTCAATGTTGACCAAGCCATAGCAAGAGGCAAAGCTGCACTCAATTTAACTGATTATTTTCTCCAACATTCCTACAACAAGCCAAAACAAATCATTGGCAAATGGACGGGGGCAAATAGAAACATCCATTTCCTTGCCCTTAAAAGAAGACAGGTACAACATAACCTTGACATCTTAACTACTGACCTCTATCATGTAACAGAACAATACAGGATCCCTGGTTCCAAGCTACAAACTCCTAAAACCAATCCTAAACACAAACCGAACCCAAGACCAACCAACAGACATAAACGTGGAATCAATTTTGACATTGAATTTGACGTCAACAAGGCCCTCAAAACTGTTGTGGATGGTGTGGTCAGTATATTCTCTTCCCCTAGATCCCTTGACAAAATCCAGAAGTCTGTGGACAAGGTGGCTTTTCGTACTTCCAGATTGGAATCACAGTTTGCCAACTTCACAACTCACATTGATGAAATCATTCACTGGATGGAGGTGGACTTTTCTGAAGACGTAGATGAAGTTCATATGATAGCCTCCATTAATTCAGCTTTGGATTTGGCTAACGAGGGAATAGTAGAGTTGTTAAATTCTATTACTCCGTTGGTTCAGGGCAAATTGACCCACAACCTCCTGGACCCTCTACAATCCCAAAGTTTGATTGACAGAACTCAAAGATTAGCAGATACTTTCGGTCTTCAAGTCATTGTGGATCAACCAGTGGACATCCTCAAATGTAGTGTAACGACTTTTGCAACAAATACTTCTTGGTACGCTCTAATAAGTATACCTCTCGTGTTCAGAGCAGAGGTTATGAATGCCAAGCAATTCATTAATATACCTTGGATCTACAATGGTCAAAGTGTGCAGTGGTCATTCGTTGATGGCATTGTTGCCACACAACCGGGCTTATTTCCGGACATAAAAAATGTCTTTGTACCCATGAATTCCTTAGACAGAGTGTGTGAGCGTTTTAATAACAATTTTTTGTGCCACAAACGCATCAACCATTTTCCAACATGCCAAGTGTCTCTTTTGTTCAACTATACCAAACACTGCTCTTTGAAGATTGCCGCTCCCAAAGTTAGATATAGCTTTGGGTCCTTCAATTTTCTATTCTTTCAGAAGCCTACAGATTCCCTGGTACAATGTCCAGGTAAAACTTTCAATACCAAATATCATGGGCTTATCAATTTTGAAGAAATTTCAAAATGTACCATTACAACCCCAAGATTTACTCTAAAGCCTAAGTCCCCAGAATCAGAGAGATCTACCTTGGTTTACAAGACGAAGCCCATATTTGTACTCGAGTCAGAATGGCTTAAAATGACTATTCTGTTTGACAAAAATACAAGAAAACAAGGCTCCCAAAATGAACCTAATCCCTGGGTATCCATGGAATCCAACAAAGATGACGATGAAGTGCGAATTTTTGGTTCTTACACTATTTTAGTTAATTCTGTATTTATATGTATTGTTACAATTATCATTGTTTTTATGTTGGGCATTTGCCTATATAATTTTATGCAATACCCTCCGAAATTCTTACAGGATCATCCCTTTTCATTTCGATCACAGTCCTTCTCTATGGTAAATGGTGAGCAAGAGCTAGAGCCTGCTATTCCCCATGAGGAGGTCCTTACAAATGTTAAGGAGACACCTGTAGAAACATCATGCTAAAAAACAAGCGATTCATAAATATGGAAAAGATATGTACAAACAATTCGATCAAATTCCATTTTATGCAATTTACGGAAAACAAAATTCATGCAAAAAAAATGTACTCTTATATAAAGTAAAATTCCATTGCTAACACGTGCTGCGACCTTCAAAAGTGCAGCTGCAAGATGATTTCATCAGAAAAGTACAGTGCTACTGAAGCTAAGAACGCTTGGGCCTGGCAACAGGCGTACCACCTCATGCATCATGAAATTGGAACGCTATTAATTGCTTATTGCTTTAGTCACTAAAAAAAGGAAGAAGAACAATAAAAGTCCAGTATATATCTCTCATTCAAAGCGCCCACATGCAGTGAATTTATTATTCTAAGTTCATAGCGTACCCAAGTGATTGCGACCTACTTCCAATCACCTTTCGTGAGGCAAATGATATTTGTAATGGGCTAAATCGGCAAGATGGCTTAATTATCAGTATCATCAGCCTATACCTCTCCACGTCTTTCTGGATTGGTATTGTGTTCACTTTGACCGTGTCATTCACCAAGGAATATATATTTACAGGTTAGTTTAAAATAAACTATACTTCCAATCACCTTTCGTGAGGCAAATGATATTTGTAATGGGCTAAATCGGCAAGATGGCTTAATTATCAGTATCATCAGCCTATACCTCTCCACGTCTTTCTGGATTGGTATTGTGTTCACTTTGACCGTGTCATTCACCAAGGAATATATATTTACAGGTTAGTTTAAAATAAACTATACTTCCAAACACCGGTCATTCGACAACAGTTGGTGAGCAGTGATAAAGAATCAAGGATCCGCTCGAGCCACCCACCAACTAAAGATGTACAGTACAGACAACTTGAACCCAAAAGACTGGGTCAAGGGTCAAGAAGCAGCATCAGGACCAGTTGCCATCACTGTAGAAAAACACAAAATAGACTTCAGAAAACAATATGGTACATTTTCTGACAAGCCCTCAGAAAACGTCACAAGATGGCTAGAAAAAGCAGAAACCTACCAAAAAGCCCATATGATTCCATCTTTGGAAATGGCTTCTATAGTAATGCACTGTCTCTTAGGGGAACCTTTCATCAAGGTCCAGAGAATGTTGGATGTGCCCGGTGAAGATTACGTCAATTCTGACCACTTCACAGAACAAGAAGAGCAGGAATCTGTAAAATACACACCATACAAACCAAGGGTAAATGCACAACCAGAGGAGAAAGACCCACTCACAAATGTAGTGACGAAAAAGGAGGTAAAGCAAAAAGATGCTGAACCTGCCATAGCACCTGTGAGATACCAACCCAAGGTAACACCAACAAACTGCCTCAAAGCCTACCTGTTGGAGTTATATGGAAAGACAGTCAATTTGACAGATGCAGACAAATTTTTATCCACCTTCAAAACACAAAAACCAAGACAAACCTGCTCTAATTACTTAGATGAATTTGTCATCAACTATGAGAACTACGCACATATGAAATGGAAATTGACGGAGCTGAATGGTGTCAAAGCTAAAGATGCAACTCCTACTGAAGCCAAGGTGGATGCCATCCCATCCAACATCAAAATCAGAAATGAAGAAAAGTTGAGGCTGGTATCTGATGGCCTATGTAGTGAATTCAAAACTCACTGTGACAACACTCAATTTGATTTAACAAAAAAATCATATATTGAGATAGAAAAACAAGTGATGCATTGGCAGAAATCAACAATAACTGGCAAAAAATTCACCGCATCATGTATTCTGGCAAAACCAACCTCTAGTGCTACTGTGGCAGCATTAGAATTCGAGCAATCTATGGACAAACCAGAAAACAATGAAAATACTGGAGAACCTTTCACCAGCTCTACTCAAGTTTCGCAGCAATCAACAAGAGGTCAAGGAAGAGGAAGAGGTCAAAGAGGAGGAAGAGGAAGAGGAGGAAGAGGCAGAGGTGCAACCACCGGAAGAGCCCAAAGACCCATCATATCAAGAGACACTGAAGATGGCAATCATCCAAATTACAAGCAGACCCAGGATGGGCAACTGCAAAGATCAATACATGGATACCCACTTTGTAATTACTGTGGGGGAGCAAGCCATAAAAGGCAATATTGCCCAGTGAAATTGCATGATAGAGCTGCTGGCAACAATAGAGTGAATCATCCTGACAGAGACAAGCCATCTTCAGTCCAGGATAAAATCAAAAAACAGGAACAAACAAGATCTTCAGCAGTAATGATGACTCCGATGGAGCAACAAATGTCAAAGTTATGGCAACAAAATCCATGGCCACAGCATCCACCACCTGTTACTGCCTATCAAACACCAATGAACTCCCAAGACAACATCTCGTTCCAACAACACCAGCATCATTTAGGACCCAATGGAGTATCTGCAGCCACCATGCATCCTAACCAACAGGTTAAGCCAACTCCATGCCCATATCCAACATGTCATGCAGTGCTAGCTGATTTTAATCAAACCCAATTTCACATGAATCAATTCCATGCTATTCCAACACTGGCAAGAGGGCCAGGAGCTGAACCATGATGCACACCCCCAAAAAGCTGCCTGTATACTCGGATTACAGGCACTCCAAAAATCCATTGCACCCACAATGGTTCCACCAACACCAAATAGAGTCCCCATGTCAAACACGTTGGCATCCATATATGCTACAAGAGCATGTTACATCAGCTTCACAACGACAGAATCAAACAACATTTGTTCACAATCCTAACAGACCGCACTTAAATATCAAACTGGAAGATGACCATATAGTGCGGGCACTGGTGGATAGTGGAAGCAGTGTTTGTTTAGGTGATAGTTCACTACTTAAACACATTAAAGCACAATGGCCAACCGCCCCACCCATCAATGTCACTAATGTACATAGAGGAAGAATGCAAACCTTAGGTTGCTATTCTTCACAATTATCAGTCAAAGACAAGTTGCCACATCCACTGGTAGATAAACCAATTAACATCCACATACAAGATAACTTATCGTCAGAATTGGTTTTAGGCAAAGACTTCTTAGCAAACAATGGAGCAGTGATTGATATGAGAACCAATAATGTCATATTCCTGCCCAAGGAATTACATCCTATAAGCCTAAGCACAAAATCAATAGTATGTGAAGCATTTGCTTCTGTCATTGAGCAAGACATTCCTTTAGACAAGATAGAGCAATATGATTTATCAGCCTTTGCAGTCCAACCAACTCAGGATGTGGAAATTCCATTCATGGATCAGAAAACTATTCACATCAAAATCATGGAAAATCAAAAATCCATGACCCACAAACCAGATACAACATTCATGATTACTTCAGGATTCGCTCCGGATCCACAAACTCCGGAGGGATTGTACACCATGGATCATGATCATACAATAAGGATAACAATAAAAAATTCTTCAACAGGAACATTATTCCTAAGACAAAACAGGCCAATTCCAGGCATAGTGGCTCATGATCTAGCAGAAGAATATCATGAACCAGTGGAAATCACTAGGGAAACGCTAAGGGCATTATTTTTAAAGGATCAAACAGTTAAAGCGGCTAAACTAGCAGGAGTTATGCCACTATCAGCTAATGATTCAACAAATTTAGCAGTTGACCATCCAGAATACATTCCACCAACACCAGAACAATACATTTCATCTGTAATGACACAATTCGAGGAGGCATCTTCATCATTACAAGCATCTGGATTTGAACCCCCAGGCAACAGGAAAAAACCTACACAGGCACCCACACAAGCCATTAGGGACAATTTGAAATCACAATTCGATTCAACTGGTGTAGATGGGGAATACCTCAATGATTACATAAACCTAATTATGAAGAATTGGGATGTATTTTCACTCCACAAATTCGACGTGGGCCACACTCCGCATTGGGAGCACAAGATTGAACCTACTTCAGATGAACCTGTCTTTGTCAAACAATTCAAGATTGCTATAGGAGATGAGGCAGCACTGGACGAGATGGCTACCCACCTTACTGCAGCAAAAGTGCTAATTCAACAACCCAGCGACAACAATACACCCATTTTTATGGTATCAAAAAGAGGAGGCCCACATCCTGGTAAAAAACGCTTTGTCCAAGACTTCCGCAAAAGAAATGCAGCCTCAAAAGATGATAAATACACCATCAAAGATGTTAGAGAATCATTGGTGGCTGTTGGAAGATTGAAACCAAAGATATGGAGCAAATTGGACTTCACAGGAGCATTCTACTGTTTGAGTTTGGAAAAAGAATCACAGAAACTAACCTCATTCACCTTACCCTTCAAGAATGCTCAATACAGCTGGGCAAGAATGCCACAAGGATTGAAAGGTGCTTCTGCATCATTTTCTAAACTCTGCCAAATCATATTTAGACACATTCCAAACATAATAACTTACGTCGATGACCTGGTTGGAGCAACAACAAACCACCTAGAAATGATCAAGTTATTAGATGAGGTATTTGCAGAATGCAGATACCATGGAATGAAACTAAATCTCAAAAAATGCCAATTCGGCATGGAAAGTTTATCCTGGCTGGGGTACAATTTGTCATCCAATGGGATCAGTCCAGAAATTAACAAAGCAGAAGCAGTCAAATCAATGACATTGCCAACAACCGTCAAAGAAATCCAATCACACCTTGGGTTATTTCAGTTTTTTGCTGCATTGATAGATAGTTATGCCTTAATAGCAGGTCCATTATCAGCAGTAACAAGTTCTGAACATCCATGGAAATCATTTGCAACCTCAGGAGATCTACCAGAAGAAGCACAAGAAGCATGGTTCAAATTGAGGAACATCATTGCCTCGAGACCAGTATTAGCATTTGCTGATTTTTCTCTACCATTTCAAGTATTTGTTGACGCATCTGTAGGTAAACCGCATGCTACACCTCCAATCAGGGGAGGAATAGGAGCAATACTTACACAAGTCCAGAATGGCATTACCAGACCCATAGGGTACTTTTCAAGACAATTCAAAGATTCTGAATCAAGATACAATGCATATAATGCAGAATTGTGCGGATTAGTGGCAGGCTTGGACCATTTCATGTCTTACATAAAGAACAGCAAAGTCACAGCATTCACCGATCACATGCCTTTGGTAAAGTCTGCTTCAAGAGATAAATCAACTTCAGATGCATTGTTATTTAAACTAACAACAATGGATTTGGACCTAATTCATATTAAAGGTCTAGAAATGCCAGCTGATCCATTGTCAAGACTAGCAAGACAAGCTATCAAGGGCAATCTGGCAGTGGTAGCATCAACTTTCATGGAAGCAATTCCAGCATCAATGAGTGATTTACAATGGAAACATGAACAGTCAGAAGATCCAACGTGCAAGGTCATGAGAAAATGGTTAAAAGAACAAAAGTTGTCACCATCACCTACAATGCAAGCCATGATAAAATTATATGCATCTAGATCATGCATAGACTCAATAGATGGGCTTTTATACATTTATTTCAATCGTCCTTACACCACCCCAGTCAAAAGGTTATGGGTACCCAAGAGATTGCAACCCATGATTATGGCTAATCACCATGGATCTACCTTAGGAGGACACTGGAGGGAAGAAAGAACTTACCAAGCAATTGCCATTAAGTACTTTTGGCCATCCATGGCAAGGGACATTGAAAGTCATATCAAAATGTGTAAAATATGCCATCAACAAAATAATAGAGACAACAGCAAAGACAAGGTGCCACTACAACCATGGGGACCTCCCACATCTAGAAACCAAAGAATCCATTTTGACCTGGTAGGACCTCTTAAATCGTCCATTTATGGATTCAAACATATCCTCAGTATCACAGATGCTTTCTCAAGATGGGTTGAGTTAGTACCAATCCCTAATAAGGAAGCTAACACAGTAGCAAAAGCATTATTTGACAAATGGATATGTAAATTTGGTTTTTATCGACAATCTGTAAGTGACGGAGGAAGAGAATTCGACAATGAAGTCCTAAAAGAATTGAACAAATTAATGAAGTCAAAACATCATATTGTCTCGCCATATTCCCCAAATGTGAATGGCATTATAGAACGTGTACACAGATCATTGGGAGCATTCATCAAGAGTTTTTGTGACAATCAAACTACAGATTGGGTAGAATATCTACCAGCACTAACCTTCAGTCTAAACACAACTATGAACAGATCTACAAAATTTTCACCATATTTTATTACATATTTGGAACACCCTACATTTCCATGGACCCCAAATGAAAACATCACCTATAGTGAATCTGAAATGGCAGATAGAGTTAGAATGTTGCAATATACACAAGAACTCTGTTATCAAAACGATCTAAGTGCAAGAGCAGCTTCCAAACGTGCATTCGATGTCAAGGCCAAATTCAGAAGTTTCAAAATGGGAGATGAGGTGTTGTTGCATATTCCTTCTCCTCCTAAAGGTCACAATTCGAAGTTCTATACACCCTGGAGAGGAGTTTACAAAGTCACCCAAAAAACCTCAGAAGGAACATACTTAGTAAAAAAGGATGGACAAGGAAAAGCAAGAAAAGCTCATGTAAACAGATTAAAATTTTATGATCCTAAGAATTCACATGAAGACCCAGCTGTACACATTAGTCACGAAGATGACGAAGAAGATGTTAAGGAAGAACCAGCAACCAAAATACCTTGCACACCAAATCCAAACCAAAGAGTAACTAGGAGTAAAACAAAGAATTTACCCCCACCAATCACAAGATACCATCCATCATAAATTACTAGTCTAATTTATAAAATGCCTGGTTTTAAAACGTTATCCGAGTAAATTTCAATTACTAAAAACTTGTCTCTTAGAGAGTGAAATAAGAGATGA
>ERZ1046148.1646-NODE-1646-length-10933-cov-4.934455_pt1 | contig 10933 bp, 8 predicted proteins | sample MGYA00383090_ERZ1046148 | MGnify/ENA primary metagenome ERZ1046148 (study PRJEB29581, sample SAMEA5548360) | metagenome | biome: marine; feature: coastal; material: water | depth 25 m | study: Short-term variability in the microbial, nano- and picoplankton...
TTGACCTCGATGGTGACGGTACAGTTGACCGTCTGTTGATTTTGCATACGTCAAAAGGGCAGGAAGAGAACCCTTCGGTTAAGAGTAGAATTTGGAGTCATTTCACAGAGTTTGACACCCCGATTGATACTGGAAACGGACATTCTGTAGAACACTACACAATGGCGAGCCTTCAAACCGGAACAAGTGGTATCGGTACCATCATGCATGAAATGATGCATCAAATGGGTGCGGTTGACCTTTATCCGGTCCACGATGATTCTTCGTTCCAGACCTGGAAAGGTTTGGGGGATTGGGACGTCATGGCGAGTGGAAATTGGAACGGTGGGGGTCGTTGGCCTGCACTGCCGAGCGGAGGAATTCTTGACATGATTGGCGCTAATCGTACCGTTGAACTGGATTTAACATGGCCAGACCAAAGTACTGCACCGTGCATTGGGCCTACGGTAACAATGCAGGGGACCAGCGATTCCGGAGATGTATTGATGATCCCAATTGCCGATGATGAATCCGTTTACATTGAACTTAGAACCGATTCTGGATACGATAACCGACTCCCCGGAGCGGGCGTTCTTGTGACTTACCTTGACAGGTCTGCAGGAGATATTGACCGAAATGAGGTCAATACAAATCCTAATTTCCCCTTTTTGATGGTTATTGAAGCCGACGGCCAACAAGACCTTGTTAGCGGAAGCAATGAAGGGGAACAAAGTGACCTGTTCGTCAACGGTTCAACATTTGGTGCCGAAGGCATTCAGATACGAACACACGACGGAATTTTAGTGGGATGGACTGCAACGATCACGGGAGATCAGAACCAAAATATCACCTTCTCATCGACCAATTGTTCCCCATCTTTTGAATTGGACTTACCAGATTACAGCGCTACTGTTTTGCCTGGTGCTACCGTTCCAATAGAAATTGGCCACACAGGACCTTGTACGAGCACACTCACATCTTCAGATGGTAGAGTTGTTTCCCTTGTTCAAGAGAGCGGCGATGGCAGTGGATTTCATCTGAATTTCTCACAGTCCGGAATGGCCAATTCCTTGGCGGTCATTGAGGGACAAATCCAATGCGGTGAGGGGGGGAGTTATCATTTGCAATATCCAGTCTTGACGCTCAATCGAATACCGATTGAATCCACATACAAAGGCAGCATCTCCTCAGATGCTACTTCGATGATTTCCGTGCCAGTGGACTCAATTGGGGACAACAATCAACGTATTTCTGTTGAGATAGAAGGACCACTCTCCCGAATTGCAGAAGGGGAAGATTTTGTCGTCCTCAGTGCCGATGGAACCTATACGCTCAACATCTCGCCAAACGGGCTACTGAGTGACAATATGCTGGTCCGAGGCGAACTCATATTAACGACTGAAGAAGGTGGAGAATGGGTCATTCCTGTTGAATTGAGTGCTTCAAGTGACGAGGATGTATTTCTGGCTGAATGGAGAACTCCAGGCCGTGCCCTTGGACTCGCTGCAATGATTATCGGCATCTATCTCACATTAGGATTACGTCCAAAAAAGGCATCTGAACCAACACAAAAAGTAGCCCCGTTGGACGGCGAAATGAATGAACAAAAGACCATTGTTGCACCCGAAAACCTTGACCCATGGGGAAGGCCAGTTGACCAAATGAACGATTCATATTCCGACTGAACGACGGATGCTGAGAAAACTCCAAGATGCTTCATCGGGGATTGCACACAGCCACCGCTTATTCACGCCTTCAGCAAGTCGGACGGAAAGGCAGACACCTTCCCATGTTTCAGCGGCCATGTCAACTGGTTGCACAAGCCATGGTGCATGTTCAGTATTGATTTCGGTTTCGTAAACTCGCCATTTACAACCATATTTGAATCCAGGCCGAAGGAGTAAGCGTTGTCCAGCCAGATGTTGATACAATGAATCTGAATGGTCTTCCTGTGCAAGGAACATGTACTCTTCTTCACGAAGATACCTTCCCGAAAGATGTTGAATCCCAAATGCAGGCAACATCCATTTCAAATCATCAGAGATGAAGTGTCCACCTTCAATAGCAACAGCTTGGTCAAGAAGGGTGTCGAGCCGGAGATTTTCATCTTCATCCAAATCAAGGGGTATTCGTTGGTCCCCCACAGGCGACTCATGTGACAGCATGTACACCGTGAGATCCAATTCATCATCCATGACACATAATTCTGGCCGATGCCCGTGAGATACAACGGTTTCAACCCAGTGCTGAAGTTCATCCCAGTTGATCACATCATGTGTTCTTTGAAATCTAATCTGGCTGAATCCTTCATGCTTTTTCCATGATTCATGACGCTGCCAACGCACAGCCCATGTAGCTGGGTGAAGGTGTTGATAACGGCCCTTGAGGTGCGATACAGGCACGACAAGTTCTCCTCCGTTTCTCATGACATCCATCACAATTACACGGGACAATATTGAGGGGTCATCATCCAATTGATCTCCGAGCCAATCGTCATCATCAGGAAGAGGAACATGCCGGTACCAATGTGAAAACATCACCTCTTCAACTGTGAGTAGAATTCCTCCGTCTTTGGTCAACTGCCCAAGGGCGCTTTTTTGATGCAGACGTTGAGCAAGCGGTGACGGTAGATACCACAGCCCATCCATTGCGATTGGACGCGGGTGAGGTTTAGCAGGTGGGGCATTGGCTGACAAAGACGAACCCAATGGGCGTGTTGTGCGAACCCTTGGAGTGTATGTCCGTTCCCTACGCCCCATGATTATCCCACCGACTGCCTCCATTTGATTTCGTCGCCTTGAACCGATTGTCCTATGTGCTACAACTGCATGAGCAAAAACAAGCGGGGTGAGAACATGGTGGACGGCTACTTAGGAACCCTCACAACCGAACAGCGTTCACTCCTGCATTTACTCAATCAACGATTGCCCAGTGGCGGTTGGGAAGCCCCAGCAGTTCTTACCCAAGCAGGAATTTCTGCTGCGGTACACGTCCAACGAAAACACATTCCCCGTACGCTCAAACGGATGGAGAAGCAGGGACTTCTCAATGTTGAGCAGCGTCACATACCCGGTGGAAAACAACGTAAGCGCGTTTACACCCTCACTGACTTAGGGACTCAGCGCGCAGAAGAACTTCGTGAACAGTTCCTTAACAAAATGGTGATTCATGAGTCACAAGAAGTGAAACTTGGTTCCTTATGGGATACAACATCACCTCTTCTTGAATTGCTCTCCCATGTTGACGAAGGAATGAACTTCTTTCAAGATGCTCTTGTATCCCCTGTCTCTAACCCAGAAGGCATGGCCTCACTTGATGCCCAATATGGAGAAGAACTGGTTCGCCGCATGTTTGCAAGAGCTTGGGAAGATGGAAAGATCACTAGGGATGAACAATCGTTGCTTAATGAGGTCGTAGAATTCTTAGGAATGCATCCAGAACGTGCCCGGCGTCTGTCGAATGAAGCCAGAAAAGAACTCAAAATCCCCCCTCCTGAAGAAGTCTATTTTGATATGATTTTGCAGGCCCTCGATGATGGAGAAATCATGTCTGAGGAAGTTGCATTGCTTGACACCTTTCGCGTTGCATTTGGAATTGATTCTGTCACCCACAACTCACTACTGGACCGGGCACGTAACATGCCCGTTGTTTCTGAACACTACCCCACCTATGCTGAAGCCGTGAAGACAGCCTACAAGGATAAAATCATCACAATGGACGAGCATGCAATCCTCTTAACATTGAGAAATCAGTTGAACATATCAGAATCCGAACACGACCAAATCATGAAGGATTTGAAGGAAACATAACCGCTTGGAGTGAATGACATGGGAATGACTGACGAAGAAGCAATGCTCCACGACGTACTGTCGGACCTCAAGGGACACCTACGTTCCGACGATGATGCAAAGATTGTATTAATCGGAGACGTCATGATGGATTGCTACATTCATGGTTATGCGAATAACCTCAATTCACGAGCCCCAGTTCCTGTACTGAGGGAAACGTCCAGAGAAGAGGACGTCGGTGCCGCAGCTCACGTTGCGAGGGGTTTGAAGTCAATGGGAATGACAAGCCATCTCTTCGGTGTTGTTGGTGACGATGCCGCAGGGCTGAGTATTATTGAATCCCTGGAGGCAGAAGGCGTTTCCACAAATGGCATCGCCATTATCGAAGACAGAATTACAACGGTTAAGACCCGCATGCTGGCTTCAAGAGAAAGTCTCATCCAAGAAGAACAATTACTCCTTCGTTGGGATATTGAAGAAGATGCCCCAGTTCCTCTTGAGGCATCAGAAGCACTCTACGAGCAGGCTGTGACCGATTTGGAGGGCGCTTCTGCACTCATCGTTTCTGACTATGGTCAAGGCGTCGTCACCGACCAAGGTTCCGAAATACTGTTTTCGAAGGCCAAGGAACTGGGACTGCCTGTAATTGCCGACCCCAAGCTAACAGGTTTGCATCGTACTGAAGGCGTAGATTGGATCTTGTTTCAGCACCAGGGTCTGGAACTGATGAGGCGCAGAGTGGGAGCTTCAACCGGTGCTGAAGCTGCTGATAAATTGATTCATCAGTACAATTGGAACCACGTCGTGGTTTTGTCCGGGGAGGCTGGTGTTACCATATATTCCAAAGACCATGATACCGTTCATGCACCTTGCGGACTTGTAGATTTGAGGCAGATGATTGGACTCATTGATGCGGCTGCAGTAGCCATTGCGTTCTCATTATCAAGGAACCTTGATGTTCAATCCACAGCGTTGCTGGCTAATGCGGCGTGTGAATGCATTCTAGCAGCGGAACGAACCGATTCGTTCGTTTTGAGTCGAGAAGATTTAATCCATCGAATCGGTGAACAAGTTTGGAATCTTCAAGTCTCCAAGCGCTGAGGTGATCTCGTGAGTGCATGGCCATGGCCAACCACTGCAGACGTTGCACTGAGAGCTTTTGCACCATCGTATGAATCTCTACTCATTGAATCAGCAATGGGCGTACAGGCTTTATTGGCCTCCCCAGGGGGAAATATTGCAGCACCAAATCAGATTCGCCATTATGGTGAATGGCGAATTCAGTGCAAGCACTCACCTCATGATAGAAGCATGCTATTGGTGACGTGGTTAGAAGAAGTCCTTTATCGGCAAGAGATACACAATCAATGGTTTCTTGATGGCGCTGTGAAGATTGAACAACATGATGCAGGACTTACGGCAGTCGTCCAAGTCACTTGGGTGAAAGCCGACCTCGTCGAACGAGAGTTGGAAATCAAAGCAGTCACAACGCACAAACTTGCAGTAGAGCGAGTGGATGAAGGCGTAACAATTCAGCCACCTGATCCGGACGTCCCGGAATTTCAGGGACCAGGTTGGTACTGCGATGTCGTGTTTGACATATGAGTGGGAGTGCCAAGGGTGGACGCTCGTTCAACGAGGCCAAGTCCGCAAGCTTCCTCCATCCCGACACCCCACAGCACCCATGGCTCCAGGTAGGGCTGCTCCGTTCCCGGCCTGACCTAATCCCCCGGTTATTCAGTTCCCGTTTCCTTCCGGATACGGTTCATGACACCCGAGTCATGTGGGGGCGAGACATCAACGTCCGCCTACGGGAACCTCAAAGCCGCTCTCGCCGCCCCAAGGCGTTCAGTCCACCATAACGACGCTTTGTGGTACAGGGTACGCCGGGCTCCCCACCTATCCCATCGGGCCCTGCTGCCCAGCCTATATGAAATCAGCGTCAAGGCAGATTATTCCAAATCAGCTTCTTCTTCATATTTGGAAGGGCATGATGTCTTTATCGTACTGGCATCCAAGACGTAGGTTCCATCCTCAAACAGGAGGATTCCCTCTGCATAGACCGTACGATTGTCTCCCAAGCCGTTTGACACGGCAGCGTCCGTATATCGAATATTAAGAGTATAGGATTCACCCTCCAAAGTAAACACCATCGTTCCGTTGTCAATACTGCCATCAAGTACTTCTCCACGAACAGCCACTTCATCACCAAGGTGTGAATCAGGATTAACCATGATTTCATCCACCGTTTGAGTTGGGACGGGTGCCTGGACGAGGACGGTAGCGAGTAGACCCAACGTAACAATGGCTCCAAGAACCATGATTCGTGTTCGTCTTGACCACATGCTTCGTTCACTCCTATCTCCCTTAGAAACCCTTTCAAACAGACGTCATCCCAGAACCAATCGCTTCCTTCATCGTTGAAAAATCGTGAATGTCAAGGTGATTGTGGATTCCGTGAACTACAGATTTCGTTAATGATGGCCCCTCAAAGACGAAGCCGCTGTATGCTTGAACCAAAGATGCTCCTGCCCTGATCTTCTCCCATGCATCGTCTGCAGACATGACGCCTCCAACTCCAACAATGGGCCATTCACCCTTTGTCATCTTGCTAACAATGCGTATCATTTCGGTTGAACGGTTCAACAAAGGCCGACCACTCAAACCTCCAGTCTCAGCAAAAATGGATTGTTCCTTGGCCGATTTACCTTCTGGCCGTATCAGCGTGGTGTTGGAGAGAACGATTCCTGCTGCTCCATTGGAGCGTGCAGTTTTGACGACATGCTCGAGTTGTTGATCGGTTAAATCGGGGGCTACCTTGACAAGAATTGGTTTTTCTGCCCCCGCAGCTGCTAAGTCTTGGTTGACTTGGTGACAGGAATTTAATATGCGCATCAAACCTTCATCGTTTTGAAGTTCCCGAAGATTAGGGGTATTCGGAGATGAAACGTTGACAACGAAGACGTCAGTGAATTTCCACAATGCGCGCATCGTAGCCCCGTAATCTTCATGAGCATCTTCAAGAGGTGTAATTTTTGATTTACCAAGATTGACCCAGAGTGGGACCTTCGGTGCTCCATACTTAGCAAAGTGTTTGGCTAAATTATCGGAAATTTGTTCCGAACCTTCATTGTTAAAGCCCATTCGATTAACCAAAGCTTGTGTAGCGTCCGCACGGAACATTCGTGGTTTGGGATTTCCATCTTGACGGTGTTGTGTCACACCACCGATTTCTATGAACGCAAGGCCAGTGGACTCCCAACCACGCAGCGCAATTGCATTCTTGTCCATTCCTGCGGCAAGTCCAAACGGATGAGAATAAACATGACCGAACACCTCAACTGGAACGCTTTTGCGCGGTTTATACGCTAGACGAAGTCCGGAACGCGTGAGTGGGTTATTCGAAAAGAGTCGGAGTAACTTGAGGCTTCTGAGGTGAGCTCGTTCGGAATCTTGGAATTTGAGCAGTGGTCGCCCAAACCAACGATAGAACACGCCCATGTCGGGGACTCATGGACACCATCTTTCAAGACTTGCCTCTTGTTGGACCAAATCATGCGAATCACCGACCCAGCATGGCCGGCTGTTCAAGAAGCGGCCAGGATGATGCTGAGGGAGGACGTTGCATCGATTATGGCACCTGAGCCCTTTCATGATGCATTACAGGAACTTGTCCTCAAGATGGGTGACTCTATGGCAGCACGACAACATTTTCCGCTTGTAGCTAATGTGGAAAGTGATGTCATCATTCTTACTCCTCGGAATCATTCCGGGCCCGTTCCCAAAATGTATTGCGGACTAGAAAATATGGCTCAATACCCTGCGACATTGTGGATTCCACAAACCGCCAGTGAACTCATGGAAACGCTGATTCAAACCATGCATGATTTGTTGGAAGCGGGCTATCCAGGGTGCCTTGGATGTGGGGGCCCCGGTGCTGAAGAAGAGTGGGATGAAACCGCCAGTAGAAAGCGAATGAAGGTGGAATATTAACACCAAATCAACCATGAAATGTACCATTTCATGCACATGAAAGCATCATTGAAAAGGTAAAGGAGGGTTCAAGTATGGTCGTCGGCGGCCCTATTCCATATGTCTATTGTCATCATTGCCGAGAAGCCCAGTGTTGCACAAGACTTAGCCAACGTTCTCGGCGTCGGCAAAAAGATGGACACTCATTGGGAAAGTGATGACATCATCATCACCTGGGCCATCGGTCACCTGCTCCAACTCAAGTACATGGACGACTACGATGCTGCGTTCAAAGATTGGCGAAAGACAATTGATCGACTACCATACGTCCCAGAGTCGTTTGAATACAAACCAATTGGCGGCCGAAGTCGTTCGCAGCTTTCTGCAATCATGAAACTGATCAAAAACAAGTCCGTAACAGAAATCGTCAATGCCTGTGACGCTGCACGAGAAGGAGAATTGATTTTTCGTACGATCGTACAACACTCCAAGGTGAAAACTCCTGTAACACGAATGTGGATGCAATCAATGACTTATGATGCTATGAACACTGCTTTTGAGAATCGAAAACCGGGTGCAGAATACCAAGCACTCAGTGATGCTGCATATTCTCGTAGTTATGCGGACTGGATCATTGGAATGAACGGTTCCCGTGTCGCCAATACTTACCTGCCTCGTAAGAAAAGCGAAAAGGCACCCAACTCCCTCGGGCGGGTGCAAACCGCAACATTAGCCCTCATCGTTGACCATGAACTCAAAGTTCTCTCCCACATTCCAATGCCATTCTGGCAATTGAGCGGGACCTTCAGTGCCGGTGATGCAACATGGACTGCGCGCTGGGAACGAAATGGGCACAAAGACGACCCACTCCAGCCCGAAAAGAAAGCACATCGTATTACCGAAGCCTCTGAAAAAGCGGAAATTGAAAAGGCACTTGCATCGGGAGCCCCCGTCAATACCACTGAAAAGGACAGGACCAAGAAAGAACAACCGCCCCTCAATTTTGACTTGACCAACCTCCAGAAGCGTGCTAATGGATTGTGGTCGTGGTCTGCAAAGCGAACGTTGGGCGTGGCTCAAGACTTGTATGATAAGTTCAAATTAACAACATATCCTCGAACGGACTCCCGTTATCTTCCTGAGGACATGCATGAAACGGTGGCAAAAACACTGGATAAACTGTCTGCACAGACGGCATATTCACCTCATACCAAGCGATTGGCGAAAGATGGTCTCAAAAATGCTGGCCGAAACTTCAACAACAGCAAGGTGAGCGACCACTACGCCATCATACCAACCGGCCAAGAGCCTTCTACATCCTTATCAGGTGACCACTTGAAACTCTACGATTTGATCGTGAGGAACTTCCTTGCTTCATGGCACCCGCCGTCAGAATGGAAGGTTACCAAGCGCACTGCAGACCTTGCCGGACATTTGTTCCATAAGGAGGTTGAAACCCTTGAAGTCCCCGGATGGAGAAATGTGATTTCTAAGAAGAACAATGTACCCGAGGGCTGGGGGAAACTCCCAGGAAACCCGTGCAATTCGACACTGGACTCACATGAATTCTCCGAAGAAAAATCAAAGCCTAAGAACAGACTCAAGGAAGCAAGCTTGCTCCAACTTATGGAGCATGCAGGCAAGCATATTGAAGACGATGAACTGGCTGATGCGATGAAAGAAAAGGGACTTGGGACTCCTGCAACGCGAGCAGATACCATCGAGAAACTCATTGACCGCAATTACATTCGCCGCTCACGCAATGGCACCATCAGTGCAGCCTCCCATGGAATTCGAATGATTGACGTCCTGCGTAGAATACCCGTTGAATGGATCACTTCACCCGAACTTACGGGGGAGATGGAAGCATCTCTTATTGCAGTTCAACGTGGGCAAGAGCCGATGACCATTTACATGGATAAAATAGTTGACCGTACACGAGAAATGGTAGAAAAAATTCGTGACCATGACCGTTCCACACTTTACCTCTCAGACGAGCCATTGGGAGTTTGCCCCGCCTGCCAAGGCAATGTTTTAGAAAACACACTCGCATACCAATGCGAAAAGAACGAAGGCCGAGACAAAGGCTGTCCGTTTGTATTCTGGAAGGATACCTCGGGGCGCTGGTTTGACCGCACAACAGCTTCAAGACTTCTTTCTGAAAAGAAATTGGAAGACCTCCACGGCTTTTTCAGTCAACGAGGCGAGGGCTACGACACCACCGTCGAACTCATGAATGATGGAAAGGTTGCTTCCAAAGGAAGTGGAGAATCGACCTCAAGTTCCAGCGATGCTGAACTTTGCCCGTGTCCAGTATGTGACCACGGTACCATTCGTGTAACTGAACTCAACTATGCATGTGACCATGACGAGTGTTCCTTCAGAGGGCTTCAGAAAGAGATGTGCAAGCGACCAATATCTCAAGAAGAAGCGCTCACGATCTTCAAGAATGGTAAATCTGAACTTCTGGATGACTTCACATCGAAACGCAATCGCCCCTTCAGTGCTTTCTTGGTTCTTCAAAAGAATCGAGTGGCCTTTGACTTCCCTCCTCGAGGCGCGCCGGCTGATGCCAAGAAATTCGAAATCGTACCCGGAGTTGTGGGCATTTGTCCAAAACACAAGGCCAACATCGTGGAAACAGAAACACACTATACCACTGAAGATTCGAGTACCCAATGCAAAATTCACATCTTGCGGGCTATGTCAAAGCGGGATATCTCTCGTGAAGAGGCAAAAACCCTTGTTGAAGCGAAAGAAGTTGGGCCCTTTGATGACTTCATCTCAAAGAAAACGGGCAACCCATTCACATCAATCCTCCATCTGAAGAAAAATGAAACGGTTGCATACAAATTCGCCAAAAAGTGAACCTTTCCACTCAATCGTGTGGTAAGATTCAAGCGAGGGGCGCATTGACAATTCACCATGCAAGAGCACCAGTACGATGTTGTCATCGTTGGTGCAGGACCTATTGGGGGCCGAGCAGCAACCCTACTCGCCGCTGAAGGGCTGCGTGTCCTCATGATCGAAGAGCACAATGAAATTGGTCGTCCGTTCCAATGCGCCGGTCTCGTCACACCTTCTGCAATGAATGCTGTCGGGGTCCATGAAACCGTACTCGAAGAAGTCGACGGGGCCTTGATTCACGGGCCAAGCGGGACCCTTGTACCCGTGGGTACAGAAGGGACGTTACG
>ERZ1046148.1647-NODE-1647-length-10929-cov-5.413003_pt1 | contig 10929 bp, 19 predicted proteins | sample MGYA00383090_ERZ1046148 | MGnify/ENA primary metagenome ERZ1046148 (study PRJEB29581, sample SAMEA5548360) | metagenome | biome: marine; feature: coastal; material: water | depth 25 m | study: Short-term variability in the microbial, nano- and picoplankton...
TCATGCAATAAATAATTTCTTAGGCACACCTAGTATATTCATGAACATAATGCTAATGGTATATACTTTGATTTTAAACAATTTTTTAAATTAAAACAAGTAAAATGACAGACTATAATGAAGACTTTCCTTTAATTGATGATCATAAGACACCAAAGGTTATTAAACCTATGACTATCTTACATGATAAATTAGTTGAAGGATATAGAGATGAGAGAGATCTCAAAGTAGATAAACTTATTGTTAATATGCAGAAGAGTATATCTAAACAAATATCTGAGTTAGTACAGATAGAGGATAAACATAATCATAGTATGGTGGTTCTTGTTAAATGTTTACAGCATCTTCGTGATGTTGTAGACAACAAGAAGAATACTGACCAAACACTTGACTTCATCAATAAACAATGTGATGAACTAGTTAAGTTATCTGGTGGTACACATGATACAGATATTGATTGGGATAACCTTACCTTTGCCTCATCATGAGTGTGAAGGTAAGTATGAGTGTTGTTAAATCTATTATAGGTAGACACATTCAAGAGTCAATCAATAAGCCTGCTTTAATTGATGCTATTATAAATACTGTTGATTCACAATCATTAGAACTTCTAGTAGATATATGTATCTCAGAGCATGAGTATCATCCATTTAATATCAATGATATAGTTATGTTTCAGCATGCATGGAATATAAATCATCTTGATCATAGTTTATGTGATGGTATTGACAGCATGTATGGTATAATTACTGGATCAGATAACTATGGTGATGTGTTTAATCCTTATTACTATAAATTAAACTTAATGATGTTTGATTTAAATGATAAGAATGAGCTTATTATGATGCCAATTGATAGGTATTCTAGTGAGATTACACGTGTTAGTCCTGAAAAAGCAGAGGATTTACATAATATATACAAAGCTATTGATGTATCATAGCTATATATCTGCTTTTTATTTTACTATTGTTTAGTTATTTATAATATATTTATGTTCAAGTGATTATATAATTATTTAATTTTGTGGTTTAAATACACAGAATAATATGTTATATCAATTAGCTAGCGGAAGAACAATAGAAATATCTATGGAGCAGTATCTAGATATGACTGATGAAGAGTTACAAGACTTAGAATGTCTTGGTAATATGAATACTATGGAGATTAATAATCCATGGCATGCCAAGTATAGTAAGGGAGATCGTGCTAAAGTTTATAAAGAACTTAATGATGAACATAACCTTACAGATATACCTGTTGAAGTTAAGTTAGCAGATAAATACTTTCACAAACCTGATGATGAGTAGATAATACTACTCATTTCTAATTATAAGCCTGTTTATACTATATAGACAGGCTTTTTTATTAACCATTTTTATTTAAGACATGAATAAAGAAAACACTGAAGTAACAATTGTACCTAATAAGATGGGTGCTAAGATTAGAGTCTCAGCTAACAATGCTGAATATGCTCACGTTCTGTTAAGACAGAGCAAAACTATTATAAGTACAACTGGTTGGGTTAAACAATCAACTGTACATGCTTTACTACATGGTAAGCTAGAAGATATACAGAATGTAGGTATTGCTGATACAGACACATTACCTGGACAAATAGTTGTTAAAGAATCAACATCAGCATTTAATGCTAAGAATCCTGAGCAAGATTATAAATATGCAGGTGATACTGGTATAGTATGTTGTAAGCATGGTGAACCAATATATAGAAAATGTTTTTATGATCCTACAATGATTGAGACAGATGAATTAGTATCACATACTAATGGTGATGATATTAGAATAGCTAATACATCTGATGAGGATACTAAGATGGCATTGAAAGCAGAGCAATCATTTCTTAAGGAGTATTTTCCTGGTGATCAAGTAGACTTAGAAGATTCTATTGCTGAGGTTGAGGCTGAAGCTAAAGAAGATGTTGCTGAAGAGCCAGTAGCTGAGGATACTATAGATAGTTTACAAGATGCTCAAGATAAACAGCTTGAGGATTTAGATAGTACTGAGGAAGAGGAAGATGAAACACCAAAAGAGTATGAAGAAGAGAATACTATAGGTGCTAGCAATCCTTTTGATGATGCAGAAGAGGATGAAGATGAGGTAGAAGAAGAAGAGTTGGTTGAAGTTGAAGATGATGACTCTACTACATTTGATCTATAAGGAGTAGCTAACCTATAACATAGCTAATAAGTTGAGAGTAATCAGTTACATGACCTGGTTACTCTCTTCTTTTTTACAAGGGAATTAATTAAGTAATAAACCAAATAAAATTAAAAAGATGGAAATCACACACGCACAGTTAAACAAATTAAAGAAACAAAGAGAAGTTAATAGATATAAATACTTAGGTATGTTATCTGATTATCAAACAGTTAGTAATAAACTAGTACAAGAAATAGTTTATACACAATTAAACACACAACAAGTATTCTTATTTAAGAGAGTACTACATGGATTGAATGCTTACAAATCAGAACAATTAGTAGGTATGCATTGGGATAAGAAGAGAAGAGTAAAGAGAGTATGGAGAAAAGCCCAAAGAGTTATAAATAGATTTAAGCAAACTATATGTAACAAAAGATCTAATGAAATGCTAGCTATGTTTGAGCATAGTCCATTAGCAAAGAGTATAATGAGTGTACCTGTTGAGGAGACTGATGATCAGTTTATCAACAAGATGTCACTCAAAGAGTTAGGTATAAAGTATGAAGATTTAATAATCAAATTCTATAGTGAGGGTTTACTTCCTAGGAATTACTTTGAACTAAAAGAGAATGCTTGAACTAACATGTATAATACTATGGATCATAGTAATAATAATACTAGGATACTATAGATCAAGATAATAACATATGAAAGCTAAACGCAAACTGTGTGTTGGCTGTGGTAAGGAGCAGTTCATCTGGAAGAGTGAAGGTAGGTATAAGTATTGTAAAGGTTGTTGGCTAGCTAAGGTCCCAACAAAACCTTTAAAACGTACACCAATCAAACCATCTCAAAAACCAATGAAGAAGAAGTCATCTAAGATGTCTGCTCTTGACACAGTTTATACAGCACTAAGAAAACAATATTTAGAGAAGTATCCATTGTGTAATGCCAAATTACCAGGTTGTTCACTATCATCAGCGGAAATCCACCACAAGAAAGGCAGAGGTAAATACCACAATGACCCTACGACATGGTTATCAGTGTGTAGAAACTGTCATACATGGATAGAGGAACATCCAAAAGAAGCAATACAATTAGGTTTCTCAATTAAAAGAACATAAAACAAGACAAGTAATATGACAAATAGAGAGAGAGCATTAGAAGTTGCACATAATATAAATAGAACCCTTAAAACATTAAAAACCACAGTAATAGGTAATAATGCAGTAAGAGGTAATGGCATATGGACAAGTACAAAGCCATCTAGATCAATGTTAGAAAAAAAATTAACCTTGTTATGTGAAAAGCATGACATTAAAATAGAAGAACTATAATGGAAATACCTAAACACATTTTGAAAAAGTTAAAACTCCGTAAGGAGGAAGATATACAGACAGAAGCTGAAGAGTTAGAACAACTCAGAGCTGAAGAGAATACCAAGAAGTTCGTGAAATCACTAGAAATAGTAGATAAGATTGGTAAAGAGATAGGAGAAATGAGAGAATGGGCACCGTATTGCTCTGATCCTAAAACTTATAGTCCTTTTGGTATAGGTATATTATCATGTAATAAGGAGCAACTGTTACAATTGCTTATGCATGCATATGGTACTGCTAAACGCCTTAAGAGAGATAAGGATGAATGCTTGAAAGAAATACTAAAACTTACTGTGCAAATTGAAAAAGAGTTATGAGTAGAGACCAAGTACAGGAGAAAGCATTAGAGATTGCTATTAGTAACAATAGATGTGGATTAGGTATATCAATGGGTGTTGGTAAAACCAGAGTAGGTTTACAACATATGATAAAGAACTATAATCCATTATCTAGTTACTTAGTAGTAGCACCTAAGAAATCTATATTTAATTCATGGAATCAGGAGATGGTTAAAACTGAGACTGAGAATATGCGTAAACATATTACGTATACTACCTATCTCAGCCTTAATAAGCACAATCCTAATGACTATGATATAGTATACTTAGATGAGTGTCATAGTTTATTATTAAGTCATGAAGAATTCTTGGCTCCTTTTAAAGGTAAGATCCTTGGTTTAACAGGAACACCACCTAAGAGAAGAGGGTCAGATAAATACTTTATGGTTAATAAGTATTGTCCTATGAAATATAAGTTCAGTGTAGATGATGCCTCTGATAATAAGATACTTAACCAGTATCAAATTATTATACATCATTTACAGCTGTCTAAAGTATCCAATTTAAAGAAGAGTACTAAAGATGGTAGGACATGGTATACTAGTGAACAGAAAGATTATGAATATGTATGTGGTAGAGTCAATGAGTCTGCTACACATAAACAAAGACAGTTCAATAGTATAATGAGAATGAGATCTATGATGGATTACACTACTAAAGAAGCGTATGCTAAGGGAATGCTTAAGCATATGACTGACAAGTGTATTATATTTGCTAACACACAGTATCAAGCAGATACAATATGTAGTCATAGTTATCATTCAAATAATAAAAACTCAGAAGATAACCTAGAGTTATTTAGTGATGGTAGGATTGATAAGTTATCATGTGTATTACAATTGAGTGAGGGTGTTAGTATACCTGGGCTCAAGCAAGGTATTATCTTGCATTCATATGGTAACAATAGAAAATCATCACAACGTATAGGTAGGCTACTGCGCCTTAACCCAACAGAGACTGCAACATGTCACATCTTATGTTATAAAGATACTATAGATGAGAAGTGGGTTGCTGATGCATTAGCTGAGTTTGATCAGAATAAAATTAAATATTATAACCCTTTAGATAATTAAACATGGAAAATAGACAAAAGATATTCTTTATAATAACAGGTATATACCTTATTGCTGTAGTAACAGGGATAACATTCCTTGTGTTCTTAGTTACAGGAGAATTCATAAGAGCTGCTGTTGTATTACTTATTGAACTATGCTTATTTTATATAGGTAAAAAATTAAGAAGACAATGGTTTTTATAACAGTATTAACAGGAATAGTGGCATGCTGGGTATCTATATATTCACATTCATATTCAAAAATAAAATATAATAATGGGAAAGATGAAGGAAATATACATGGAAATGCTACAAAAAGAAATGGACAGCACTCAACTACACGTACCTCTTCAAGAAGAGCCTACGCAGATAGACATACTGTGTCCAAATTGCATGAAGAAAAAGCTAATGTTTCATACTATAACTGATATAAATTGTATTGATTGTGGACATGAGTTTGTTCTTGTTGATGCTCAGACAGTTAGATTCAAATGACTTTTTCATTAATAGCAACACACGTTGCATGGTTAATTATAGCAATAATTATAGTATGTTTAATACATGATGTAATTTTATGCATAAGAAACAAATGAAGATTGCAATAGTAGGAGCAGGTAACGCTGCTTGTGCAACAGCATTACAGTTATTAAATAAAGAATGCTGTAAGAATGAGATAACTATATATCATTCAGATAAATATCCTATTGAGAAAGTTGGGCAAGGTACATTGCCTGGCTTTCCAGAGGTCCTATATAATATACTTGGTGTTGATTGGTATAATAATCCTATTGACGCTACTATTAAGACAGGTATATTGTATGAGGGTTGGGGAAAAAAACAATATGAAATCTTTCACCCTTTTGCTATGCATAGTATAGGTGCACACATTAATCCTAATAAGCTATCAACTCTATTGTTAGAGTCTGGTCTAGTAAATGTAGTAGATAAAGATGTTACTGATCCGGAAAAAGAGATAGATGCTAATTGGATTTATGATTGCAGAGGTAGACATAATAGGAACAAAGATAATTATGATGAATTAATTACACCTGTTAACAGTGTACTACTTAGCAGTAGATATAGATTACCTTCAGAAGTTAATGATTATACTAGAGCTGTAGCTACGCCTAATGGTTGGACATTTATAATACCATTAAAGGATACTATATCATATGGTTATCTTTATAATGATAAGATAACTTCTGCCCAGCAGGCGGGAGAAGACTTCGTGAGTAGGTTCAGAGTATCTCATGCTGATCATGAATTAAAATTTGACAGCTACTATGCAAAGAATCTATTTATAGGAGAGAGAACTATATTACAAGGTAATGCTTATGGTTTTATAGAACCATTAGAAGCAACAGCTATTAACTTCTATCAAGACTTGTGTTCACAAAGTATGGAACATATATTTAATAATATAAGTAAAGCACGTGTTAATGAGAGAGTTAGACATATGATGAAAAGAATTGAGACATTCCTATTATGGCATTATCAGTTTGGATCACAATATGATACTCCATTTTGGGAGTATGCAAAAAGTCTTCCGTTTAATCCTGATGAACAGTTTAATTATATATTGAACAACTTAGATGGTAACAGAAGATACTATTGGCTAAGAGCCAAATCATTTAAGAATTGGTATAACGGAGTAAAATAATTAAATATGAAAAGAGAATACATAGGGGTTTTAACATTTATAGGTATGACTCTACTGTGGGCTATTGTAATGGACCATTGTATGGAACCATTACCTCAACCTACTGAGGGTATACCACATAACTACTGGGTGCCTGAAGCTGATACGTCAGATGAATACAGAATGTGGATAACGGGTGATGGAGATACAATATGGGAATGATCACTATCATCCGCATTATCACCTCAGACCCAGGAGATGAACAACCAAATACTCACATAATAAAAACTTATGAAAGTAACATACAATACAGTACTGATTAAACGTAATGGTAAATTAGAACATACAATACAAGCAAAGGAAGACATACTTAATCAAATGATTAAAGATCTCCCTGAAGGTGCCAGAATAGAGGTATTTGCTAACACTGCAGGTAGTAAAGGTAGTAATGCTCAGCTTGCAAAGATTCATGCTATGATTAGACAATTAGCTGAAGATACAGGTAATGATGTAGTAGATATGAAGAAATATGTAAAACAGCACGCAATGCTTGATAAATCATTTGCTGATTGTGATACAGGAGAATTAAGCAGTGTAATCCAGGTTATATATAACTTAGGAGATAACGTTGGGTCTAATCTTCGTGATTAGAATTCATCCTCTTCTTTTGGAGATTTATTCTGTCTTGCTTTAAGAGTTTCTTCTGACATATGTTTTTGAGTATGCTCATCTCTTTGTGCATCTCTATATTCTCTTCTTTGATTTCTTCTTGCTTCTTCTTCAGAGATACTATCTTGTTTGATTTCATCTTTGATTTCAGCTTTCATTTTAGCTCTCTCTTCTTTTAATCTTTCGTCTAACTCTTCTTGAGTTAAAGGTTTAAGAGGATCATCACTGGTTACACCACCAAATATATGTGTCATAATTCTATCTCTATCATATATTTTAGTCTTATTTTGTATACCAGATTGTACACTAAAGTCTGCTAATAGATTACTGATTGCCCATAAAGATATTTGATGTAATGTAACATTCTCTTGTTTCATACCTTCAAAGTTATTCTTAACTGCATCTGCTGCTGCTAATACTTCTTCTTCTGATTCAGATTGATATAGATATTCTAATGCTCTATTAAGTACACGTCCAAATTGACCTGATACTTCTAAAGTTACAATCTCTTCATCAGGTACTGCAGCAAATGTTGAGGTTGGTAAATCTTGTGCTAATTTAATAGCTGCTGTTGCTTTTGCCTGAAGCTTTTCTTCTTCAGTCATGTTATTAAAATCTTTTTCCATGGTACAAAGATATATATTATCTGATAAATATACAAGTTATTAGCAAGGAATTTATTATATTTGTAAAACAAAAAACAAAACATTATGACACTGATTAAGGACGGTTTAACCGTTGATACTCAAGACTTTGTGAAAAGCGTTAAGGATAAATACAACCTAGATGTGAACGTTATATTAGGTGGTACAATCTTAGATCAAAAGACTGGTAATAAAATTGCATTAGACATACTTAGGGATGAAGCATTCCAAGCTATGTGTATGTATGATCCAACTTTATCTAAATACTTATCAATGAAAAGTAGAGTAAGAAAAAGAGAATTTTTAGTATGGTCTCAATCTTTTCAATACTTAGCATGGATGCATGGATACTCTAAAATTGATATAGCTAAGAACCTTATGAAAAATCATGCTACTATTATAAGTAGTATTAATAAGGTAAGTAATGCTATAGATGGATTTAATCCAGATCTTAAAAAGATCTATGAATATTTAACAAATTATTATTTAACACATGTGGGAGATATTACAAAAAATATTAAAAGATAACATAACACCTAATCAACTCATGTTGCTATATGCATTTGACAAGAGTATAGGTATACCACATATTAATCCTGACTTAGAACTTAAAGGATTAATTAAGGCAGAGTATATAACAAAGATAGATAATAGTTATACTATAACATTAGCTGGTAAAAAGATAATGGTAAAGTATAATAATTATTTTGTGAAAGCAAAAACAAAGACTAGTATATCATTAATGGGTAAGAACTATACTGTAGCAGTACAGCAGTATAGAGAGATGTTTCCTAAGATGAAGTTACCTAGTGGTAAGCCTGCAAGGGTTAACATTAAAACATTAATAGATTGTTTTAGATGGTTCTTTGAGAATTATAATTATACTTGGGATGAAATATATGCAGCAACACGTAGGTATCTTAATGAGTATGAAGATAATGGTTATATGTATATGAAGACTAGTCAATACTTTATAGTTAAGACATTGCCTAATAAGAATAAGTCATCTGACCTTGCTGATTATTGTGATATGATTAAAGAAGGAACTGATGATGACACTAACCATTTTAAAGAGAACGTAGTATGAGTAAAAATGCATGGGGTGGACAATACACAGCCTTTAATGAGGCACTTAAATATATGTTAGATAGACAGGCGGGTAGGGAGAAATCCATACAGACACCATGGCCTAAGTTTAATGATGCTATTACTGATGGATTAGAATGGAATACTCTTACAGTTATAGGAGGTAGACCAGGTTCAGGTAAGACATTAATAAAGGATCAGATTATTAGAGAATCTTTTATACATAATCCTACTGATAACTTCCGTGTTCTTGAATTTCAATTTGAAATGGTGGGCAGAACTTCAGCAATAAGAGAGTTCAGTTCTATTACAGGTAAAACATACAAAGAATTATGTAGTGCAGGAACTGTACTTGATCAAAGTACTTTTGATAAATGTCATAAGTATGCTAAGTCTAGAGTTAAGAATCCAGTGGATATTATATCTACACCTATGACTGTTAATCAAATGCGTGAACAAGTTGATGCATATATGAATGAACACCAGGGTCAGAAGACTATTATAACTTTGGATCATACTATTCTTGTAAAGAGAGCACCATATCAGAACAATAGGTTGGATATGTTATTTGAACTAGGGGAATTCTTCACACAAGTTAAGCGTGAGTATCCCGTGATGTTCATAGCACTGTCTCAATTGAATAGGAATATAGATAATCCTGAGAGAGCAGTGGATGGTAAGTATGGTAACTATGTACTTGAGTCAGATATATTTGGTTCAGATGCAATGTTACAACATGCTGACACTTTGATTGGTCTTAACCGGCCAGCTAAACAGAAGATTAGATTGTATGGTCCTGATAGATATATCATACAAGATGATAAAACACTAGTATTACATTTTCTTAAGGCAAGGAACGGGGATGCCCGTATGAGTTTCTTTAAAGCTGCCTTTGAGAGAATGGAAATCATGGAGATGGACACACCTCCTCAACAAGAAAGAAGATGACACCACAAGAACGTAAAGCAAAAGTTAAAAAATTATTGGAAGAGCATGCAGACTATTTTATTGGTAATAAGATAGAGAAGCCTGCATATATACCTAAGATGGCTTATAGGCCTAATGGTAAGGATGAATTACATGTTACATTCTTTCCAAGTGAATTAGAAAATAACATGGATATATATACAGAGTTTGTTAGTATTGATTATGAATCAGAAGATCCTAAAAGAACATTATACTTACTTAAGTATAATCCTCATTGGAAAGATGAATATGAAATGATAACAAGTAACTCAGGATTCCAAAGACATATGGTACCTGTAGGTGAATTGAAAGCAATCAATGATGTTACAAGTAGAGGTCATGATAAACAAACAGCTACTGAAGAGGGCCTTGATCATAAAGGAGACTTTGAAGCATTACCTAATCCAGAGACTGAAAGGGATATAGTTGATGTGCTCAAAGGAATAGAAAAAGCATTACTAAGTATTAATCAAAAATTGAAATAGAATGGCACAAAGCGTATTAGTCATAGCTGACTCCGGGACTGGAAAGTCCACATCAATTAGAACATTAAGTTCTAAAGAAACATTTATTATAAACATTGCTAATAAACCTCTACCTTTCAAGGGATGGAAAAAAGATTATGTAAACATATCTAAAGATAATCCTAAAGGTAACATGACATCAGCCGCTTCAGCTGCTGGGATCATAAAGGCAATGAAGCATGTTAATGATAAGATGCCACATATCAAAACGTTAGTCATAGATGACTGGCAGTATATGTCTAGTTTTGAATACTTTGATAGAGCAAATGAAAAAGGATATGATAAGTTTACTCAGATTGCAGCTAACTTAGCGCAGGTTGCTAAGATGCCTAAAGATATGAGAGAAGACTTAACTATATTCTTCTTAACTCATTCAGAAGATTCAACAGATATTAATGGACACCGTAGAGTTAAGGCAAAAACAATTGGTAAAATGATTGACAACACCTTAACACTAGAAGGGTTATTCT
>ERZ1046148.1648-NODE-1648-length-10926-cov-4.580443_pt1 | contig 10926 bp, 4 predicted proteins | sample MGYA00383090_ERZ1046148 | MGnify/ENA primary metagenome ERZ1046148 (study PRJEB29581, sample SAMEA5548360) | metagenome | biome: marine; feature: coastal; material: water | depth 25 m | study: Short-term variability in the microbial, nano- and picoplankton...
GATATTGCTAGCCAATACCCTACAATTATAGAAAGAATGAAAAGAATTATGGTTGAAGAACATGAACCGGCTTCTAACAAAAAATTCAAGTTTAAACAGCTAGGAGATTTATAGCATCTATTCTTAGGAATTTATAAAACTAATATTCTTTAACAATTTGAACAATTTTTAAGGTAGATTGACCGAAAACAGAACTATTTAACTTGTATTAAATTTCAATTTTGTTACTTAATCTAGTAAATTTTCAATGAAAAAACATATTATAATTAATCAAATCTTTATTCTTCTTTTAACTACAAGTTTTTTTGCAAAAGCACAATCAGTTAAAAAAGTATCTAAACAAAAACAGCCTAACTTTTTATTTGTATTGGTTGATGACCAACCTTTTGATGCTCTTGGATTATCTGAACGCTACCCATTTTTAAAAACTCCTAACATTGATCGATTGGCCAAAGAGGGAGCCAATGTAGAAAACTTCTTTGTTACACAATCTATTTGTTCACCTTCGAGGGCCAGTTTCTTAACTGGTACGTATCCCCATATTCATGGTGTAAATCAAAATAACCGACATGTAGATCCTAAATGGGATGAGTTTGCACCTTATTCTAGCCATTTACAAAAAAGCGGTTACGAAACAGCACATGTAGGAAAAATTCATATGGCACATTTTAAAGGGAAGAAACATGTTAGACCTGGTTTTGATTATTGGTTTAGTTTTGTTGGTCAAGGAAAGTATTTTGACCCTCCAGTTAACGAAAATGGGAAGGAATATCAAGAAGAGGGTTATATGACAGATATTTTAACCGAAAAAGCAATTTCTTGGTTAAAAGAAAAAAGAGATCCTAACAAACCCTTTAGTTTAAATCTATGGCATAAAGCAGTTCATCAACCTCACTTGCCTGCACCCAGACATGAGGAATTATATGTTGGTGAAGAATTACCAACACCTCCTTATGATACTCACAAAGAAACATTCAAGGGAAAACCTGAATGGCAACGAAAAAAAACTTACGGATTTGACTGGAAAAATAATGTACCGATTCCCTCTGAACTTCCAGAGCAAGAATGGCCTATTAATTATGATAGAAATATGCAGCTTTTACGTTGTTTAGTTGCCATTGATGAATCTCTAGGAAAAGTATTAGCTACCTTAGAAGAAATGGGGGAATTAGACAATACTGTGGTTATTTATAGTAGTGATAATGGTTATTTTATGGGAGAACATACTTTTTTAGACAAACGATTAGCTTATGAAAACTCTATGCGAGTACCAATGCTTATTCGTTATCCAAAAATGATTAAAGCAAATACAAAAATAAAAGAACAGTGTCTTAATATAGATGTAGCCCCAACCATTCTAAATCTAGCAGGAATTGAACAACCTGAATATATGCAGGGAGAATCTATGGTAAACCTATTAACGGGTGAAAAAGAGAAAAACTGGAGAGATGCTATTCTATTTGAGTATTATGTAGATAGTTATTGGCCCTATGCAGGTCCAAATCAAATAGCTGTTAGAACTGAAAATTACAAGCTAGTAGATGCTTTTTTAGAAAATGATATTGATGAATTATACGATCTAAAAAAAGATCCAGGAGAAATGAATAACCTGATTAATGATCTTAAATACGATCAAATAGAGAACAAACTCCGAGATGAAGCAACCAAATTAAAAAAACAATATAAATACAATCCAAACAGAGATTGGTGGCTTAAACAAGTGATGAAGACCAAAAAAAATAAACAGAAATCTTGATAGATTTTCCTTTTTGAATTCTCATTTTTTGTTGTAAGCTCCTCTTTTTAACCTCCTATTAAAAAGTTGTATTTTTACAAATAGGCATAGTTGCTTTTTTAATTTCTAAATTATCGTGATGATAAGACACTCCTTATTTTTGAGTCGCCTCTTGTTCTTTTTCATTCCTTTTTTAATATTTGGTCAGCAAATTAAACACCTGGGAGTATACGATGGTATTAGAAGTGGAGCGGTTCGTGCTTTTGAAAAAGATACTTTGGGTTACATGTGGATTGGAACCTCACAAGGTTTAAATAGGTACTCTGGGTATCAATTTAAAAATTACGATAACTTTCTTACCAGTGGAGTTGTAGATATCATTAATAAAAATGGAAATCTTTTTGTTCTCGGAACCAAAGGAGAACTTCTTCAGTACAACTACCAACAAGATAGCTTTACAACTATTTTAAATTTTAAGGATACCAAATTTTTATCTTTTGAACTTATCAATCATCACACTATAATTATTGGTCTTCAGCAAGGAGTGGTCATTTATGACTTACAATCTAAAAACTTAAGTAAAGTTCTTCATTTTAACAGCATGTTTAACAGAAGAATTCAAGTTCATAAAAACCAAATTTATATTGCCTCAACAAAAGGTATTGATATTTACAAGTACTATCAAAGAACCAACGAATTAGTAAAACAAAAAACACTTTTAAAAAATCATGAAATACTCGATTTAGATTTTGATAATCAAAATCGAATTTGGGTAGGCACCTATGAAAAAGGGCTATATGTAATTGATGAGGATGAAACTATTGTAAATATTAAAATTTATGATAAACGAATAAAAGCATATACCGTAAGGTCTATTGAATTTGATCAAGATAATAAAGCATTAATAGCTCTAGAGGGTGTTGGTTTAATAATTATGGATCATCTTTTTAACACGCTTAATAAATTAGAATACACACCAAATGAAATAAACTCTCTAAGTCAGAATAGCGTCTATGAAATTTTTGTTGATGAAAAAAATGTGTATTGGATAGGATTAAGAGAAGTTGGAATAGATGTGATCTATCCTAGAGATAACCCTTTTAAAAATATTTTTTACATTCCTTTTAAGCCAAATAGTATTAGCAACAATAACATACGTTCAATTTATTATGAGAATGGAGGAAATGTTTGGTTTGGAACTGAAAATGGAATTAGTAAACTGTCACCTAAAGGAAATTGGACAAATTACAATACAAGCCCTCTACTTGAGAATAAAGCGGTTTTAACCATAAACAAATATGAGGAACATTTAATTTTAGGTGTGTATGGTGCCGGATTACTAAAATTTAATCCTAGAACAGGAGAAACTTCCACTTTTAAGCTCAAAGAAAAAGGAGAAAGCTCTAAACGGATTTTTACCACATTCATAGACAATAATGAATTATGGATTGGAGGTTTTGATGGGCCTGTAAAACATTACATAAATAATGTTTTAGCAAGTACCTACAAAACTGGAAATGCAAGAAGCATTGTTGCCGGAGAAGATCATATACTGTATGTGGCTTCCTCAAGTGGTATCTATGAGATTAATACACTCAATACAAGTATTAATGAAATTAAGGATGAAAATTATATCGATCAAAATCATGCAGTCTTATTTGACAAGCAAAACAACTGTCTTTGGATTGGGAATACCCAAGGCTTATATCACTACAATTTATCTACAAAGAAAATAAAGCAATTAAATACCGCATTAAACTTTGAATCTGGAACTGTATTTTCAATTCAAAAAGATGCAAAAGAAAATTTGTGGTTTGCTAGTTATGCTGGTTTGTGGAAATTAAATATTAAAAAAGAAATCATTAGAAAATATGATAACCTAGACGGTTTATCGATTGGAACCTTTGGATTTGGAGCATCTACTAAATCTCCCGATGGAAAATTAGCTTTTGGAGGTCCTGATGGTGCAACGTTATTTGACCCTTTGAATATTCGAATAGAAAAAGAAGTTTCTAAAATTTATATTTCCGATTTTCAAATAAATGGTGTTTTAGCTGATTCTACAATGATTGAAAAAAACATAAATTATCTTAATAAAATAGTACTTAATTACAATCAAAATTCATTGAGTTTTGATTTTGAAGCGCCTACCTTCCATGGCTCAAAAAAACATTCATTCAATTGGCAATTGAAAGGCTATGATGAAACTAAAAATATATCTAAAAATAACAGAAGTATCGTTTATTCAAAATTACCTCCTGGTAATTATTCCTTAGCTATTGAAGCTGCAAACATTGAGGATGTTTTATCTATTGAACCATTTCATATAGATATCATTATCAAAGATCCGTTTTGGTTAAATAATTTCGCATTTTTGATCTATTTACTAATTGGAAGTACTTTATTATATCTATTTTTTCTCATAAGAAAATCTAGAGCTGCCCAAAAATTTAATGACAATAAAATAAAATTCTTTACAGAAGTAGCTCATGACATTAGAACACCGGTAACCTTAATTCAGTTATTGGTTTCTCAGCTCTCAGAAAAAACTAATTTTCAAAACAGCATTGATTTAATTCATCGGAATACTCAAAATTTAAATGAATATGTTACACAACTTTTAGACTTTCAAAAAGCTGATCGAGGGATGCTTAAATTGTCTATCATAAAAGTAGAGCTAAAAGAAATTATTCATAGAATTGTTGCGGAAGTAGAACCCTTACTAAATAAAAAATCCATAGACATTATAGTTTCTGTTCCAAAAATTTATGTGTGGATAGATGAAAATAAAATGTCTCGGATTTTTTATAACCTAATTTCAAATGCGATTAAATACAGTGATGATGGAGGGCAAATTGAAATAAAAGCAGTCAAAAATAAGACAACTATATCAATAAAATTTATCGACAATGGTCTTGGAATTCCTAAAAAAGAACAACAATTAATATTTTCAAGATTTACTAGGGGAACCAATATTAACAATAAAGGAATTTCTGGTTCAGGAATAGGTTTAATGATCTCAAAAAAAATTATTGAATTGCATAAAGGAACTATTGAGTTTAAAAGTAAAGAAAATTTAGGTTCAACTTTCACCATAACTCTAAAAATAGGGAGTGAACACTATGAGGAAAAGGATATTTTGATTGAAAATTCAAATTTGCAGAAACCTATCTTATTTGAAGAGAGTCTTTCTAATAGAAAAAGAATATTACTTGTTGAGGATAATGAAGATTTAAGAGTAACTATCAAAGCTGAATTAGAAAAAAAATACACTGTATTAGATGCACCTAATGGCAAAGAAGCTCTTCTGATTGCATTAGCAAAAAATCCAGATTTAATCATTACGGATGTTATGATGCCAGAAATGGGTGGTAAAGAGCTATGTCATACTATAAAATCAAACTTTCAAACTAGTCATATTCCTGTCATTATGATTACTGCATTGAGTGATCTTGATACTAAAATTGAAGGGCTGGAAACTGGTGCTGATGCCTACTTAGAGAAACCATTTAATATGAAAATATTAACAACAATGGCCAATAATCTTATCAATTCAAGAGAGGCAATTCATCAAATACTAAGTTCAAAATCACAGGATAAAGTAAACTCAAAATCAGCTGATGAAAATTTCTTATCTGAAGTTGTTGAAATTATAAAAAACAATATCACCAATAGTGAGTTTTCAATTAAGTTGATCTCTGATAAAACAGGTCTTAGTAGATCTAATTTATTTCGAAAGTTAAAAGGACTCACCAATATGTCTCCTGTAGATTTGGTTATAAAAATTAAATTAAATCACGCATCTGAGTTACTAAAAGCTAAAAGATCATTAAGAATTAGTGAAGTTGCTTATGAATCAGGGTTTAATAATCCTAAGTATTTTAGTACCCTATTCAAAAAACACTTTGGAAAAACTCCTAAAGAATATAGTGAAGAGAATTAGTAGCCTCTCATTAATAGAGTTGAACTTAGTTGATTAACTCTTAAATATTAGTTTTATCAAATAGTAAACTATATTGGGTAAAATATTAACTGCAATACCTCTATATTTTATTTAATTGTAGGCTAATTAAACAAGATGTCCATGAATAAATTTTTTTTTATTTTGTTATTGTTTCCATCATTTATGATAGCTCAACAATTAACCATCAAAGGAAATGTAGTTGATGATGACTCAAATGAACCTCTGCCAGGTGCAACGCTATTTATCAAAGGGAGTTCAATAGGAGCTACTACCAATTTAGATGGAGTTTTTTCAATAGCTAGTAAAATTGGAGATACCTTAGTGGTTTCTTATCTCGGAATGAAAACCAAAGAAGTGGTGGTGTTATCTTCACCTATTTCAATTCGTTTAGAAACTGAAGTAAACAAGCTAAATGAAGTTGTAGTAAGTGTTGGTTATTTTGATGTTAGCAAAAAAGATCTTTCTGGTTCAATCACTCAAATTAATACAGAGCAATTAGAAAAAAATAGAACAAACTCTATTGAAAATTTATTACAAGGACAAGCCCCTGGTGTTGTTGTGAATGAAAGTTCAGAACCTGGAGGGGGTATTGGGGTATCTATTAGAGGAGTTAACTCCATGCTTGGGGGTACGCAACCTTTATATGTTTTAGATGGGGTACCTGTAGATCCAATTACAGATGCGCAAGGGAATGGTGCTTCTGGAGGAGCAAAAAGTTCATTAGGTTTTCTAAACCCCAATGATATTGAAAAAATAGAAATCCTAAAAGATGCAGCAGCAACAGCTCTTTATGGAGCCAGAGGGGCAAATGGAGTTGTTTTAATTACAACAAAAACAGCAAACAAATCTGAGGGTGTTGATAAAATTTCCGTGAATTATGACACTTCAATTACAACAGTAAGAAATCATATTGATGTTTTAGATGGTTTAGGGTTTGAACAGTATATGAACCAACGTAATATCAATCAGTTATACCAAGATATTACTGATCCTTCAAGAGTTGGCGGTGCTTTTAATGGAAGTCAAGAACTTACAGAGGCAAACTACCCAGAATTAGTAGACTTTACAATTCCTTATACAGAGTCTACAGGAATTAATACCAATTGGCAGGATGAAACTTATCGTATGGCATTTACAAACTCCTATAATATTGCCTACAGAGGAGGTAATTTTAAGAAAAACCTATCAGCTAGCTTAGGTATTTTAAACCAAGAGGGTGTAATTGTCAATTCTAATAATAAGAGAGTAACCTATAATATGAATGCGAAAAGAAATGCATTTAATAATAAAATAAATTTTTTTTCCAAAACTAATATATCCTACAAAACAGGAAATGCAGCTTCTGTTGGGAATGGTCAAATTTTTGCTCAAAGAGGTGTGGTATCTCAAGCACTACAATTTCAGCCCATATTTTCACTATTAAGCCCTGGAGAAGACGATGACATCTATGCCGCATTAAACGAGGGAAACATCGTCTCCAATCCATACACCCTAGCCAAAGATGTTATTGACGAAAAGAAATCAGTTACACTAAGACAAGTTGTTTCTGTAGTAAGTAAAATTTCACCAAAACTTACAGCAACCATTAAAGGAGCATTTAATTATCAAAGAAGTACAAGAGACAACTATTACCCAACCAATACGACTAGAGGAAGACGAAATAATGGTGAAGCCTCACAATCATTTATAGAAAACAAGAAAGTCTATGCCGAAGCCAATCTTCGATACAGAAATAAGTTTAATGCACATCGAATAGATGCATCATTGGTTACTACTTATGAGAAAAATAATATTCGATCTTTATTTAATAAAGCTATAGGTTTTGGAAGTGACAATACCTCTTTTTACGATTTTACATCAGCAACAGAGATCTTTGTTCCCATTTCACAATTTAGACAAGTAGGTTTGCTTTCTGGATTATTTAGAGTTGGTTATAATTATAAGAGAAAATATTATGTAGATGTTAATACTCGTTTAGATGCTTCATCAAAATTTGCAACTAATAATAAGAGTGCATTATTTCCATCAATAGCATTATCTTGGGTTGTATCCAAAGAAAAATTCTTAAAAAAATCGAGGCTTATTAATAATTTAAAGCTTCGTTTATCATATGGTAAAACTGGAAGTAATCCTATTTCTCCATATCAATCATTGGCACTTATGACACCCATTCGATATAATTTTGATAATGAGCTAGTAACTGGTTATTACGAATCGAATCTTGCAAACGATGATTTAACATGGGAAAAAACAGATCAATTTAATGCCGGATTAGATATAAGTTTTGCTGATTCAAAATGGAATCTAACCATAGATGCCTATCATAAATTAACTAAAGACTTACTACAGAATGTAAATTTACCCGTATCAAATGGTTATACAAGTAGAGTAGATAATTTTGGAGAGGTTGAAAACAAAGGAATAGAATTTAGTGTAGCAGGAACAATTATTGCAAATAATAATTTTAGTTGGGATGTGAGATCTAATTTAGGTTTTAATAGAAATAAACTCGTAGCTTTAAATTCTAATTTAGATTTTCAATTAGGACCTTCAGTTGGGTTTAGTCAAGCAAAGCCTATTCTTTTTAAAGTTGGTCAACCTCTAGGAATTTTTTGGGGTGCACAAACCAATGGTATCTATAGTAATTGGGACGAAGCTATTGCAAGTGGTATTGAAGGAGCAGCTCCGGGAGAAATTAAATATATAAATAATCATATAGATATAGATGAATCTGGGCAGCCATTAACAATTCAACAAATTAATTTTGAAGATTATGTAAAAATTGGAGACCCAAACCCAGATTATACATTTTCATTTATTAATAATTTCTCTTACAAAAATTGGGACCTAAGTATTTTGTTTACTGGCCAAAAAGGAGGAGATATTTTTTGGGTAGATTCATGGCAACTCAGTGGACTTCAGAAACAAACAAATGTACTTTCATCATCATTTAATGATTCATGGAAGGCTCCGCTCTCTGTTGTTAATGGACAAGTTACTTTCGACCCCTCGGTTGGGAATATTAATAATGTAAGTCATCCGGGAGCAATCATAGACAACGGTCCAAGGGCTTTAGTGTCTGATAGGCAAGTATTTGATGGCTCATTCTTTAGATTAAAAAATATTAACATTGGCTATACCATTAATTTACCTAAGAACAGAAGTTTTAAAATTTTTGCTACAGGTCAAAACATAGTAACCTGGACAGATTATCCTGGCTATGACCCAGAAGTTCAAACCTATAACAAAAGCTCACAAAGAAGAGGTGTAGATTTTGGTACATACCCCGGAACAAAAACCTATTCATTAGGGTTAAAATTTAACTATTAATTTTATGATAAAATATATACACATTATAGAAACTAGAGGTAAACTTCTTATGTTGAGCCTCTTTTTGTTAGCATATACTTCTTGTGAAGTACTCGAAGAGGATCCTTTTATTCAAGTAAGTACAGAAAACTTCTATCAAAATGAAACAGATGCATTAGCGGCTTTAACAGGTGCTTATGCTCGATTAAAAAGTGGAAATGGATATTATAAACAAACATTTTTATCAGCACTATATGCATCTTCAGATCAAGGACTATCATCTTATTTGTGGAATGATTTTAAAAGAGGGACTATTACCTCTACCAACCAAAATTTGTTTCCAATGTGGAGAGATATGTATCTTGGAATCAGAGACGCTAATAATGTCATTGCCAATGTGCCATCAATTTCAATAGATGAAGAATTAAAAACTCGAATCATAGGAGAAGCAAAATTTTTGAGAGCCTTACATTATTTTAATTTGGTTCGATGTTTTGGTGAAGTCCCTTTAAGAACAGAACCAATTGGACCTAATGATGATGATGAAGGATTACCCGTTTCACCAATTGAAGATATCTATCAGGTGATCATAAGCGACTTACAATATGCTTCAGAAAATTGTTGGGGAAGAAATGAAGTAAGAAATAATTATGTGAATAATGAAGGAAGGGCAACCAAAACAGCTGCTCACGCATTGTTAGCTAAAGTTTACTTACGCATCGCTTCATCTAAAAGAACTGCTTTACAGGGAGTTATGGGAAATAACAAATATATTTCTTTTCCTGAATCTGAAATCAATTATTATCAATTAGCTAAAAATGAATGTGATTTAGCCATCAATGAGCCTGGATTTCAATTATCATCTTCTTTTGAAGAATGGAACACAATTTTTAATCCAGAAAATGGAAATAATTCTGAAATGATTTTTGAAGTTCAAGGCTCATCTATAGTTGGTCAAGGAACTACTGTATCTAACTTGTTCTCTCCTAGAGATGCAGGGCTTAGCGGATCAGGTTTTGGAGGAAATAACAAACTCAAACCTAAATTTATTAATTTTCGAATAAACAAAGAGGATCCAAGATATCAAAATACCATTATAAGAGAATATCAAAATACATTGCGTTTATTTTCAATTAATGGAGGAAGTACAGGTTATTTATCTACATCTTTAGATCCTTCTAACACGAATAGTTGGACGTTATGGCAAATTTGGACCTCTAAATACATAGACCCTGAGGCTACCACAGAGTATACGAGCCGCCAAAATTGGCACATTATACGATTAGCAGATGTGTATTTAATGCGTGCGGAAGCAATCGTAGAAATCTCTCAAAATCCAAGTCTGGCAAATAATGATTTTAATAGTTTAAGAAATAGGGTTGAAATGTCTGATTTTAATGGAAATGGTATGAGTATGGAAGATTTTAGAACTGCACTTCTTGAAGAAAGAGCTGTAGAATTATACATGGAAGGACATCGATTTTTTGATTTAACAAGAATGGGAGTACTAGATGAGTATTGTAGGTTTCTTCATGGTGATAATGACGGTGCAAGACAAGCTGAAGATTACTTCTGGCCTATTCCTATTGAAGAAATTACAGCCAATAATAATATAGATTAAACCTAATCCTTTTTTTAAAATCTTAATTGAAAACCAGCATAGTACTTTACATGAAAAATAGCTCCACTGTATATCTCTTTATTTGTTTGATTGGATTACTCTATTTTAGTTGCAAATCTTCTGAAATAAACTCAAAAGAGAAAACACCAAATTTTATTGTAATCTTAACAGATGATCAAGGATGGAATGGAACTTCAGTGCAAATGATGAATGAAGAAATTCACTCAAAAAGTGACTATCATGAAACTCCAAATATTGAAGCATTAGCTAACAAGGGTATGCGATTTTCATCAGCCT
>ERZ1046148.1656-NODE-1656-length-10884-cov-4.743097_pt1 | contig 10884 bp, 5 predicted proteins | sample MGYA00383090_ERZ1046148 | MGnify/ENA primary metagenome ERZ1046148 (study PRJEB29581, sample SAMEA5548360) | metagenome | biome: marine; feature: coastal; material: water | depth 25 m | study: Short-term variability in the microbial, nano- and picoplankton...
GACTCGAAATACTTGTCAATAAGACACGTGAAGAACTTGCAAAGGAGTATGTAACCAAGGATGAGTTAAGAAATGACATGGGTATTCTCATGGATAGGATAGATAAAATTGGTGAAAAGCTTGACAAACTGTTCGAAGTTAAGTAAAATAGGTATATAGGAAATAAGAATGTCAAAAAGAAAAAATAGAAAAAGAAGCGGTGGAATAGCTAGAGAAGACTATCGTCAAGGTGGTAGAGTTGGTTATGCTTTGGGAGAGACTGTTAATGAAAGTATAAGAACAGTCCTAGATCGTGAAGAAATAGATAGACAAAAAACTCAAAGACAAAGAGAACTTGATAATCAACCTGATATAAATACTGGTGGTAGACCACCTTCTAATCTTGGTAGAGGTAGAGATGAAGCTGGTCAAATTCCTAACTTTCCTTCAGCTCCGGGAGGTACTCCTCCAGTTACTCCTGCACCTACACCTGCACCTACTCCAGCTCCTACACCTTCTCCAGAAGACCTTGCACTAAGACAATCTATTGAAGATGCTGCTGCTGGTAAAGTTCCAGAAGCTGCAGTTATAGGTACACCTGTTCAAGCAGGAATAGACCCTGTAACTGGACAACCTTTACCAGAACAAAAAGTTACAACAATGGCAGCACCTACTACAGTGACTGCACAACCTGCACCGGGTGTTGGACAAGAACAAGTAACTACAGTTGATAAAACTGTTATAGCACCTACACCAGAAACTATTCCTGCTGCTAAAATAACAAAAGATGAATTAGATATTGTTCCAACAGATGCACAGGTTGAAGCTGCAGAAGGTCAAGTATCAGACGATGCTATTGCACAAGCTGCAGGTGTTGAACGTGTACCTACTATTGAAGCTGCAGATGTAGAAATACCAGAAGGTGCTTTAACTGAAAGAGTTGTAGGTACGTTAAGTCCTAAAGCTACATCATTTGCTGTAATGAACGTTGGTAGTTCTTTAGCGAGAGTAACAAGGGCTAAAAAACAATTAGCAAATGCTGGACTAAGTGATGCAGATATTACAGAATTAGGTAACGACCCAGAAGCTTTAGAAGATAGACTAGCAGACTTTAGTGAAGCTGAAAGAGGTATTATTGAAGGATTACCAGAAGAAGCTTTAGTATCTAATCAGTTAGATAGTTTATTAAAAGGTATTGAAGAAGGTGAGATTCCTACATGGGCTAGACCTGCTGTAGCAGCAGTAGAGTCTGTATTAGCTCAACGTGGTATGTCCGCATCCACAGTCGGAAGAGATGCCTTGCTCAATGCTATTATACAATCAGCAATGCCTATTGCTCAGTCTAATGCACAAGCAATACAAGCTAGTGTTGGACAACAAAGAACAATAGAAGCACAAGAAGCTGAAGCTAACGCAGCTAGAGGACAACAGACAGCATTAACAAATGCAAGTAATGTATTCCAACTTAACATGGCTCAGTTTAGTGCTGACCAACAAACAGCATTATCTAACAGTAAGTTTTTACAAACTGTAGGATTAACAGATGCTAGTATGGACCAACAAGGTATTATGCAAGATGCTGTAATGATGTCTCAAGCTAATCTAGCTGAAGCAGATTTTAATCAGCGTACACAGATACAAAATGCTCAAGCCTTTTTACAAATGGATTTAACCAATCTAAGTAATGAACAACAAGCAAACGTATTAAGGTCTCAACAAACTCAGCAACGTTTGTTAAGTAATCAATCTGCTCAAAATGCTGCAGCTCAGTTTAATGCTACAAGTGAGAATCAAACTAATCAGTATATGGCTAGTTTAAATGCTCAGATTAATCAGTTTAATGCAGGTCAACAAAATGCTACAGAACAATTTAATGCTACACAAGCTAACGCTGCTGCAGCTAGAGATACACAAAGACAAGCTGATTTAAATAAATTTAACACACAGTTAGCAACACAAGTAGATCAGTTTAATGCTAATCAAGACTTTGCAAGAAATCAATGGAACGCACAAAACGTTGCTACTGTTGAAGCTTCTAACGTACAGTGGAGAAGACAAATTAATACTGCTAATACTGCAATGCAGAATCAAATTAATGCACAAAATGCACAAAATGCTTTTGCAATGTCGCAAACTGCACAATCATTTTTGTGGCAAGAATTAAGAGATCAAGCTGATTATGACTTTAGAGCAAGTGAAAACACTTTAAATAGAATTTCGCAACTTGTAAATACTGCAGTTGCTTCTGACCCAAGTAAATATTCTACAGCTTTAACAAGTTTACAAAATTTAGTCGGTGCTATATCTGGAGATTTATTACCTACATAAGGAGAAATATATAAAATGGGATTATTCAAATCAATTAAAAAGGCTTTTAAAAAAGTTGTTAAGGGTGTAAAAAAAGTAGTAAAGGGTGTTGTTAAAGGTGTTAAAAAAGTAGTTAAAAAAATAGGCTCTAGTAAAATACTTAAAGCGTTAGCCATTGCTGCTGCAGTCGTAGTAACGGGAGGTGCAGCATTAACTGCGTTTGGTGGAACAGGTGCGTTAGCTTCTAGTACATTTGGACAATGGATGATGACTACAAGCCAAAATGTTTTAGGCGGTTCACTTTTTGGTTCGGCTGCTGGTAAATCGTTTATTCCACGAGTACTAACACAAACAGGGAACTTTTTAACTAAAACAATAGCTAAACCTTTTGGTGCAGTTGGAGGAGCTATAGGTAGCACTGCAAGAGTGGGTGCTAATATCGTTCAAGGAAAAGATTTATTGGCTGCTGGTCCGGGTGTGGGTGGTACAGCAACTACTCCGGGAGCTATTATTACAGCTCCAACACCTTTTAGTGGAGAAGCATTTAGTGGTCAATTAGCGGTATCTGATAGTGTTTCTTTTGACCCCACAGCAAATGCAGGTAAAGGAGGATACATAAATACAGACCCAACAACAAAAGTAGTTACCCCTTTAACACAAACTGAAGTAGATAGTTTACCTGCTTCATATAAAAACAATATAGACAAGGTTACAGGAAAATCAAAATCTAGTTCAGGACTAAAGGTTGGAGATGCGGTAACTAGTTCTGCAATTGGAATGGGATTTGGGTTGACTGAAAGAGCTATTGCAAATAAATATTTTGGTGAAGACCCACGTGGTCGTTCTGATTCGTTATTTGTAGAAGGTAAAAGTCCGTTAGACCCTATACGAGTTTATGCATCAGAAAATAATATAAACTTTGGAGATATATATAGTCATGGTACATATGGTACAGGTGACCCTGCTTATATGATGAACACCGCATTATTTAGTCAAGAAACTATAGGCTCTCCAACAGCTATCGGAGGAATGTCATAATGGCAAAAGTAAAAAGAAATCCTAATTTATCTGTTCATGGGACTGTTGGTGAAGCTGCTCAAGCTGCAGTATTAGATGGTTTAGATGCAGGATTTACTATAGATGAAATAGTTGGAAAAGATACTCCAAAGATAAGAGCAGAATCTGAATTTAGTCAAGAAAATTTAGATGAGTTAGTTAGATTAAAATCTCAAGGTTCAGCTATACCCGGACAATCTTTAGTTAATAACCCTGACACACCCTATCCTTGGGAAACCCCACCTGACATTACAAATCCAAGAGAAGCATTAGATAATCTTGTAGAGGATATACTGCAACCAGAAGTTATAAAAAATATGGTTTCTGCGTTAGCTGGAGGAATGCCAGTTGGAGATATAGCTATGGCAATTTTATATAGTAAATTTGTTGATGGAATTATAAGTGTAGATTTACTGCTTTTGTTAGCTGAACCAGTTATGTATTTAATAATGGCTGTTGGTGAAGAAGCTAATATTAAATATAATATCGAAGGAGATGATTTAGATGAGTTTGATGATGAAGATAACCTAGAAGAACCAGATTTAAATCCTATAGAAAAAATTAAAAAAGAAACGCTGAGTAAACCAATAAATCAAAATTCAGTTCCCCAAAACTTATTAGATAAAATTCAAGAACAAGGACCTGAAATTAGAAGTATGTTAAGCAGAGGAGACGAATAATGGCAAGAGTTCCAGTAGACGAATTTTATAATGTTCAAAGAAATATTTTAGATAGAGTAGGTACAGATTCTGTAGATAGTGACCAATTAAAAGGTATTGCAGCTTTATTTGGTATAGATGTTTTTAAAAGACTTATAAAAAGAAAAGAAGATGTTTTAGATGATAATATTGAAGCAATTGAACAAGAAGGAATTATTCAAAACGGAAGAAATAATGTCTTATGGGAAAAAAGAAATAAAGTATTAGAAGATGATATACTAATTAAAAAAGACGCTTTAAAATTTTTTGATCCAGATGCAGAATCTGTTTTTAATAATCCTACTACACATGAAAGGTCAGAATATAAAAAAGATAATCCAGATTGGATTTTTAATCCACAAGAATTTGCAGATGAAACAAGCCCAATGTACAAAGTAAAAGAAAAATGGAAACAAGATTATATTAATCAAGTTTTACTTCCGCAACACAACAACAAATATAATCAAATAAATCAAGACATTTTAACTTTTGATGAGTACAATGCAGATAATAGAGAAGTTACAAAACATGCTATAGAGTATGCAAAACGACCAAGTGAAAGAAGTTTATTAAGACAGTGGAATTTATTTGGTCGAAAAAGAACTGCTAAATTAAAATCAGACTATGAAAAAGCACGTGAAGATGCTGAAACAATTAGGCTTGAAAGAGAAGGTTACCTTTTACATAATAATCGTTCATTAGTTTCTATAGACCCTAAAACAGGAGATACTTATGGTTCTACTTTAGAAGGTACTAAAAGATATGGGAAAAATTTTATTGTTAAACCTTTGAGTGGATTAACTAAAGAATTATATGAAACAGGTGAAATTTATAATGAATTTGAATTTAAAAATACAGATAATTATAAAGCATTATCAGTTCAAGGAAAAGCAGTTGCTTTAACCATGTTTAAAAATAATGAAGCCTATGAAGATAAAAATAATTCATATGAACTTTCAAATATTTTTTCAAGTGTAGCACTTTCAGAAGAAGAATTTTCAAAAATGACAAGGTTTGAATTTTTAAAATATAACGACCCTGATTTTAAAAAAGACAAGCCTAAACGAAACAAAGGTGAGACAAGAGAGCAATATGAAGCAAGGGATGATTTTATAGATTGGAAAGCTAGTGTTGATGAAGCTTATGATGAAGACAAACCAAAATACATACGAGCAAGAGAAAAAGCTGGTTATGATATGACTATGTCTGACAAAATGAATTTAGCTATAGAAGATAATTTAGATTATTTTGTAGAGTTAAGAGCTAAAAAAAGAAAATTAGATAATAATGAAATTACTGAAGAAGAATATAATCAAACAGTTAAATCATTTAAAGAAAAAACTATAAGTAATTTAATTAAAAAAGAATTAGGAGCAACGGATGATAAACAAGAATTTATAAACAGTACAGCTAGTAGAAGGACAGGTGAATTTTTTAACACATTAAAAACTGTACAAGGAGAGGAATTAATGGATGCATGGTTTACTAATTATAACAGAAGAAGGGTAGATAATGGTTTACCACCTGAAGCCCCTTCTAATAAACTATCTTTATATTCTGCTCATATGACGAAAACAATTCTAGATGATACAGCTTTTTTAACTAATTTTTTAATACTTGATGAAGTTGGAAATATTGGTTATGATGAAAGTATGTTACCTGACCCTGAATTTATTATTGACCCAAGTTTAGTAGACTAAGGAAAGTAGATGTCTAAAGATATCAACGATTTACGAAAAAATATATATCAAAATAATCCTAATGATTTTTTATTAGGTTTAACTGATGAAGAATTACTAATAGAATTATATTATACTGATAATCCTAATTATAGTAAAACATCTGAACAAATTAAAAGTAAATATAAAACATATGATGATTGGTCAAATTCTTTTGCCCCATCTACAAAATCTGCAAAAGATTTAAAAAAAGAAAAAGAATTAAAAGAAAGTCCTTACAATACTAAATTTGTCAAAAACATTTCTGATGCATATAAAAAAGCTGGTTCTCCAAAATTTTCTGTAAGTCCATTTGATACTAGTACGAAATATTTTTCAGAATTTTTAAAATTAAAAAATTCTAAGCAGCCTTCTATTTTAGAAGGTATAGCTATGGATACACAAAATGTTGTAGGAACGGGATTAGATTTTTTAACTTTAGGAAAAGCAAGAGGACCAGTAGGACAAACTGTAGCAGACTTAGGAACATTGTCTAAAGAAATGTTTGTTGGTGCTAATAAGTTACAAACAGTTAGAGTACCTACTCCGGGTAAATCAAAAAAAGAATTTAAATACACAGAGGGAGTACCCCAAAAAACTTTAGCAGGAAATATTGCTAGAGGTGCTGGTGGTTATCTTATTCCTTTTACAGGAGCTTTAAAAGCTATAAAAACCGGTACACAAGCTACAAAGGTTGGAACAAAACTTTTTCAAAGCAAACCTAAGATTACAAATACTTTGCAACTTTATGGGGCTGTAGCAACTACAGACCAGCTAGTCCTTTCTCCTGAACACGCTTTTATGGGTAGAGTATTAGGTAACTATGTAGGTAAAGATAAGGATAAATTAAAAACAGTATTAAATTATGTAACTGCAAGTCCAGATAAAACTGAAGGAGAAAATAGAGTTGCATTATTATTTGACAGTGTATTTGTAACAGGTGCTATTGGTGGAGCACTAGTTATAGGTGGAAAGATTTTTAGAAGTGGTAAGGAAATGTTTCAATATTTTAAAAATATAAAAAATAACGGAACTAAAGAACAAAAAAATCAAGCTGTAAAAATTATAGAAGATGCTAGTCAAAATAATCCTAACTCAAAACCAAAAACAGAAACATTTTTAGATGATATAGAAATACAAGAAACTAAATTTAATGCTAAACTTGATTTAGGTACAAGTTGGCAGTTTAGTGAAAATAAATTTAAAAGAAGTATTGGTTCTGTTTTTAATATATTTACAAAGTCTAGAGGTACGTTTAGTCCTAAAGGATTTTTTACTTTAAATATGAATAAAAATGCTGCGATTGCAACTTCAAGTCGTGGGTTTCAAGTTAAAAATGAAATAGATTCTATAGCTAAAAAATTAATTAAAGATGGTAAATATACTGCAGATGAATTAGATGAAATTATAACTGTTTATTTAACCCAACCAAATAAAGATATAACTAAACTAGTACAAAAAGTTTTTACAAAAGAAGAATTTGATGCCTTTATTAAACAAAAAGGCAAACAGTCTAAGTTTACTCCAGATGATTTGCCTATAGAATTAAAAAAGTTGGTAGAAGAAGCTAGGGGGCACATAGATGATTTAAGTAAAATACTTATAGGTTCTGATTACATTACACCAGAATTAAAAAAAGAAATTATAGAAAATTATGGTGCGTATTTAAGACAGTCTTATAAAAAATTTACAAATCCTAATTACAAACCTAGCCAAGAAGTTTTTGATGAAGCTGTAGTTTTTATATCAAAACAATTAAAAAATTCTCCCGCAAATAAAAATAAAAGTGATAAAGTTTTAGAAGAAATGGCAACAGCTCAAGTTAATATTATTTTAAAAACTGCAAGATTTAGTAATGATTTATTTAGTTTTATAGATAATGTTAAGGCTGGAAAAACTGGTGATGTAGTTTTTGCTGAACGACAAAAAATTGCTAAAGAAATACAAAATTTATTAGGAATAGAAACACAAGCCAGTAGTAGAATTTTTAATTCAATGACTGATTTAAGTCAGTTTATTAGTAGACAACAAACATCTTTTGATTTAAAACAACTAGGATATAATAAATATTTTTTTGATGATGCTAGAGGTATTTTTGATACTCAAATAAATGGAAAACAATATGGTGCTTTAGATGGTATGTTTACTACTAAAGAAATGTCAAATAATTTTCTTAAACCTTTATCACAAAAAGAAGATTTAGGAAGTAGTATTTTAAAATATATATTTACCGTAAAAGGTTTTGCTCAAGCTACCAAAACTGTAGGCAACAACATTACTCATGTTAGAAACTTTGAAAGTAGTGGACTAATAGTTTTAAGTAATGGAATAAATCCTGTATCTAAAATAACTTATGATGCTATAAAAACTACATGGAGCACACTTAAACCAACAGATAATAAAGCTATAAATGATTTATATAATGAATATTTAAGATTAGGTATAACAAATCAAAATGCTAGATATGGTGATATTAAAAGATTAATTAACGATGCTAATAAACAAGGAGTTTATAATTTTTTTGATACGGCAGCTTCTAAATCCGGAATAAAATATTTAGCAAAAAAAACTGAACAAGCTTACATTGCTGAAGATGATATATGGAAAATAGTTGTTTATGAAAACGAATTAGCAACTTTAAAAAAAGCTTATCCTAACAGAGCAAAATCAGATTTAGAATCTTTAAAACGTTTAGCTGCTAACAAAACTAGAAACACTATGCCTACATATGATATGGTTCCCAGTGGATTTAAAATGTTAAGATACACTCCTTGGGGTAATTATTTTTCTTTTCATGCTGAAAGATTTAGAAATACTTTTCATACTTATAAAATAGCTGTCGATGAAATTAAAAGTGGTAATCCTATTTTAAAACAAAGAGGGTACAAAAGATTGGGAGCACAAATAACTGTTGGACAAACAGGTACTTTAATGGTATCGGGTTCAAGTATGTATCATACAGGAGTAACAAACGAAGAAGATACTCACATTAAAAATTTATTTAAAAGAAGTTATAATGGTAATAATTTTTTATATGATATTCAAGATAGTTCAGGTAAATTATTATTTGCCGACCCTAAATATACTGACCCTAATGCTCCTATAAATGATGTTATGTTGGCTCCAATTCTTCAATATTTAAATGACGATAATATGACTCAATCTGAGTTTGATGAAAAACTTTTTACTGCTTTTAGAGAATCATTGGTAAACTTTACTAGTCCGTTTTTTGACCCTACAATATTTTATGATGCAGTAGTTGATGTAACATCTAGAAACGGTCAAACAAAAGGACCTGATGGAGAATTGTATCGTATAAAGGGATGGGATACTAGCACAGATAATATTGAAACTAAATTTAATAATTTTCTGTTAGCAATTAATCATGTTGCTAAAGATGCTTTTATGCCTGTAGTTTTTGATAATACTGCAAATACTATAAAAATAAATACCGAGCAGCCAGATAAATATGGAGTTGTAAAAGATAAAGATTTAAATAAATTTAAAAATCTTACTGGTATTAATTATCAGCCTGTAGACGATACTACTATATTAAAAAGAGTATCTCAGAAAGCTAGAAGTTTTAACTTTGATGTACGAAGAGGAGCAAACCCAACCATGTACGCAAATGTAAATGAGCCAAACATAACTATTTCTCAAATTAAACATGATTATGTAAAAGCAAATCGAAAATATTATTTAATGTTTACAGATTTGAAAAGAACAGTTAATAGTTCTAAAAGATTGACAGAAATTAATCCTGACAGATATGGTGTAACTGTTGAAAACATTGAAGAGACATTAAAAGAAACTAACATAGGCGAAGAAATAATTAATAATTTAATATTATCAGACAGACGAGATAAATTTGTTCCTTTAAAATTTTCAGATGAACAAATGGATAAACTTATAAAAATGAATCCTACGATTAGTAAGTCTCAGTTAAGAGCTGAATTAAATAAACTAAGATTTGAATTTTTAGGACTCCCTTTATTAGACGTAAGAGAAGATTATACTGAAAGTCAAAAAAAATCTTTAGATGTTTTATATGAAAGAAATAAATATTTTAAAGGAGAAGAAGTCCAAGACGACTACCCTGTACCGTTTGTAAAGAAAGACCCAAAGGACAGAGAAAGCGATGATTTGGGCGGTGCAAGTTACCGAGAACAAATGGATAGGTTAGGGTTTAAAGACGGTGAAAATGTATTTGACCCTGAAGGCACGGGATATGACTATACAACTGCAAAAAAATATAATTTAGGACCTGATGAGACTGGTCACTACCCTAGTAGAGTTCCTGAAACTGGAAGATTGTTAAAAGGAATTAAGCATGATACATTTAATTTAACAAGAAAAGCAGAAAAAGAAATGGGTAATGAGATATTTAAAGGTAAAGATGGTTTTTATTATTCTTTACCCAAAGATAGGTTAGGTTTTAAAGATGGTACTATTTTTGGAACAATAAAAGATAGCATTGAAAAAGCATCTGAAATTGCTGCTAATACTGTGAATAAATTAAAAACAGAAAGGCAAGAACCTAGTCCTGAAGATACACAACGAGTAAATAATTTTCTTGCCAAACACTATGATAGATTTAAAACACAATATCCTGAAATGTCAGATGTATCTTTTGAACAATTTAAAGACTCTGCACAAAGATTAGCAGCCAATGTAAGAAAAATTGAAAGTGATAACAACAACATAGAGTTAGGTTTTAATAAATTAAACAGTTCTGCAACAGGTAAATATCAATTTTTAAGAGATAGTGTAGACCCAGCAATTAATCGAACATTAAGAAGACTCGAACCAAAAGATAAAAATTTATTTGATGGTATACGAGAAAGCAAAGATACAAGTAAATTAAACGATGAAGCTCAACAGTTGTTATTTTATGGAGATATGTTTGAAAAAACAGGAAGTGACAAACATTTAGTTCCTTATTTTTTAGGTGATGAACAAGCTGGTAAGAATGCATACTTATATCAGCACCATACATTATCTTCAAAGGTTCCTGAATATAATCAAGCAACAATTGATAGAACTAATAAACTTTGGAACAGCCCTAAATAATATGCTACTTTACACAGAGAAACAATTAAACACAGCCTATAACATTTATAGAATGC
>ERZ1046148.1664-NODE-1664-length-10855-cov-6.966019_pt1 | contig 10855 bp, 7 predicted proteins | sample MGYA00383090_ERZ1046148 | MGnify/ENA primary metagenome ERZ1046148 (study PRJEB29581, sample SAMEA5548360) | metagenome | biome: marine; feature: coastal; material: water | depth 25 m | study: Short-term variability in the microbial, nano- and picoplankton...
GCACCAATGCCAGCCGCACCAATGCCAGCCGCACCAATGCCAGCCGCACCAATGCAAGCAGCTCCAATACCGCAACAGCCCGTACAGGCTCAGCCTCGACATCAGAGTAGTCCTGAAGTAAAGGAGCGCTTGAACGCTGTTGGTGCGATTGCAAGCGCAATTAGCGCTGAGGTTCAGAAAGTAATTATCGGTAAGAGTCACGTCATTGACAATGTTCTTGTCAACATCCTCTCTAATGGAAACCTCCTTTTCGAGGATTATCCAGGTTTGGCTAAGACTTTGATGACCAACACATTCGCCGATGCTCTCGGTTGTGATTTCAAGCGTGTGCAATTTACTCCCGACCTACTTCCTGCGGACATTACAGGAACTAACATCTATGATGCTAAGAAAGGAGAATTTACCTTTAAGCCGGGTCCACTATTCTGTAACCTGCTACTAGCTGACGAGATTAATCGTGCACCGCCAAAAACCCAAGCTGCTTTGCTTGAGGCTATGCAAGAGAAACAGGTTACTATTGGAACTGTAACTCACAAATTGCCAGCACCGTTCCTGGTTATGGCAACACAGAACCCGGTTGAACAAGAAGGAACATATCCTCTGCCTGAGGCTCAACTTGACCGTTTCATGTTCAAGATGAGTGTTGGTTACCCTGACCGTGCTGACGAAGATGAGATTCTCAATCGTCGTATCACCAGGAAGACCGATGCAGTAGATGTTGATGTCATTACTGACCCACAACGTGTTATTGCTATGCAGCAAGCATGTGAAGATGTGTATGTAGATCCAGCTCTCAGAATGTATATGGTTGAAGTTGTATCGCGAACACGTGAAGATCCAAGGGTCCTTGTTGGCGCTTCACCTCGTGGTTCTCAGGCATTATTGAAGACCAGCCGTGGCGCTGCTGCAATGCGTGGCCGTGATTTCATCACTCCCGATGATATCAAAGCAGTCGCTGAACTATCACTCGCTCACAGATTGATTCTCAAACCTGAACATCAGATTAAGGGTCTGGAAGCAGGAGAGGTCGTCCAAGCAATTCTGCGCGAAGTTCCTGTGCCTACTGTTTGAGTATCCCCAATGGGAATATCATAAGGTGATTAGAGATGTGGAGTCGTAAATCAGCATTGCTGGGCAGTCTAGCTGTCTCGATGTATATGCTCGGTCTTACACTTCGTAATTCTCAATTGGTTACTATTGCAGTGGTTATCTTCGTCTTTTTGACTTGGGCTGCATTATTTGGCGGTCATGCAGATGTGGCTAGTAGTGGCCGTAGAGCTGAAGAATGGTCAGGCGAGGAAGGAGTAGCCCTCTCAAATGTTAGTGCTATGCGAAAATTATCCGGTGCGAGGATTTTCGAAGATGGTGAAATAGATGTTACTTTGAGGGTACAGAATCATTCAGCCCTCTCAAAAATACTCGAGGTTAAAGATAGAGTCCCTGAAGTTATGAGGATTAAGAAAGGTGCAAATTATATTCTTATGGAATTAGGTCCAAGGCGTGAAACCTTCATTGAATATACCATTGATTGTCCTTTGCGAGGATTTTACAGCCTTGGCCCCGTAGCTATTCGTATTCAGGATCCATTTGGACTCTTCCACAAGGAAAAAGAATTACACGTATACAATGATTTCTTGGTATTCCCTAAGATGGAAGACCTGAAAGATACTTTCGTTAAATCTAGAGTTCCGAAGATATTCACAGGTGCAGTAAACATTCGTCAACCAGGACCAGGTTCTGAATTCTATTCGCTAAGAGAGTATTTCGATGGAGATTCATTCCGTGCAATCAACTGGAGTGCATATGCTCGTAGTGGCAAATTGATGGTTAATGAAAGAGAGAGAGATGCGGTTAGTGACATCATCATCATTGTTGATAGTAGGTCTGTTTCAGAAACCGGCCCGGTTTCAAGAAATGCGTTGGTATACTCTACCAGAGCGGCTGCAAGCCTTGCAAAATATTTCCTAAGTCGAAGAGATTCGGTTGGAATAATCACCTATGGTGATGAAGTTGTTAGTGTCGACAGAGACACTGGGAAAAAGCAACTTTATGTTATATTGACAAAATTGGCAGGGGCTATGGCTGCAGGAAATATCCCGCTACAAGTTGTAGTCAACCGTATTCTACCGCATATCAATCGCGGTTCCCCAATTATTTTCCTCTCAAATCTTGAAGATGACCCGACAATAGTCAACGCATTAAGGGATTTCAGAGCACGTAATTTTGATGTAACCGTCCTTTCACCTTCAAGTTTAGAATTTGAATTCGATGCAAAACGCCTTGATCGAATCGGCTATGAAGTACTAAAAACAGAGCGCGACATACTGATTAGTGAGTTAAGTGGTTTGGGCGTTAATATCATGGATTGGGAGCCAGACATGCTCTTGTCTACCGCACTGGCTGGAGCCAGAGGTTTCTGAGGTGAAATAGATGCAGCAGCCAAACAGTGGGAAATCCGGCGACACATCACACCTGTATGACGGGAAAACAGTAAGATCAGCTGCTCCAAGTCGGAAAAAATTAGCCGGGCAAATATCTGGAACCTCAGAGGTTCCTAAAGAAGCGATTCCAGAAATAGAAGTCCCATCTTTCATCGAGAGTCTTCTCGGTGGCCCGATTGTTCCGAAAATGAAGTTTTTGCCTGCTGATAAAATGGTACAAAACCTGCAACTTGGAACCTATGGAGTATTGATCGCATTAGGTATTCTAACCTATGTTATAACCCCTGCTTTAGGTACTATTTGGTATTCTGTTACAGGTAGTTTGTTTATCTCAAATATAGTACAATTATCAGTTATTATTGCAGCAGTAGGTTGTGGATTCTGGGGTACTATGAGTCGAGATGCACGATATCTATTGATTTCTTATCTGCTATTTATCGTTTCAGTATTGCGTTTTGCTTCTTCAAAGGTAAGCCTATCACAAGACCCATTCGGATTCGCTGATAGTGCGACTTTACTCACTTTACTCGTCGTGTCATATGCTGTTCTATTGGTAATGTTCTTCGAATTGTCTAATGGTGTTCTGCGTTTCAGTATGCTAGACACAAGTATTCGTACAAATGAGGTTTATGTTATGAACGTCAAGAGAATAGCTAGCAAATATCATCGTTCTCTAATCCTTAATCCAGCAATTGCTGCAGGACTTGCATTCCTTGTTCTTTCTGCCAATCAGATTTTACCCTGGTTCATCTCTTTGTTCAGCGAACAAACCGCATTAAGAATGGAAGAATCAGTTGAATTAATCTCTGTTTATGGAGTTGCTCTTGGAACTTTACTAGTATTCATTGTAGTAGGCGGATTGTTTGCTTTAGATTTACCAACACATCTGCAGAACTGGCGTGAAAATAAAGAAGAGTGAATCACTGAATGGCCAAGCCATTAACTCTAGCAAGCGTCTCTAAAGCACCGACTAAATCTTCGGTATCAAGTATTAGTCTAAGGCCATGTTCACTTTCACTGATTACTTCTGTATCAAGATTTAATAGATTTACAATTGTGGTGTCAATACCATTTCCTACCATACTAATAATTGCAGTTCTATATTCGATATCTGCATCTTCTAAACTAGAATTAATGATTTCGAGGTCATGTGTCGATATAATCAATCTTGACCCCGAAGGAGTTGAGTTCAATGACCAAACCGTAATTCCTTCTTCCTCAATAATCTGAAAGAACTCATTTTTTAGCGGCTTAGGAGTAGAAATAATCGCCACACCAGTTTTACATCCAATTGCCTTTATTTCACTAGTTGATGACGATATATCTGGTCCAATCATGGTTTTAATTTCATCACTAACATCATGAGATACATTACGTATTTCCATTGGAATGCCACTTTCTATCAAAGGTTCTACAGTAAATGGATGAAGTATAGATGCTCCATGTATCGATAGTTCCATAGCCTCGCCATAGCCAAGATAATCCACTTTAGAAGAAGTGATACCCCACCTTGGATTTAGAGTCAGAATACCATCCACGTCTTTCCAAAGAATAACTCGGTTCGCTTTGAGAAGATTAGCAAATGCTGAAGCAGAGTGATCTGAACCACCTCTTGTAAGAATTGCTATCTCTCCATTATCACCTTCGCCAAACCAGCCTGTAAGAATGGGGATTCCCTCGATATTTTCTCGGTTCAAAGTCAATTTTGAGTTTTCTAAATCTACGATTTTTGCTGCGGTTTTACCCTTTAATCTCAACCCTATGTCTTCTGCGCCAACAGGATGTGCATCGAGACCAATGTGTTGTAATCGGTGAGCGACTACTATTGCTGACAATCGTTCACCTGCTGCAAGGATTCGATTTCTAGCTGCTGGAGTTGAAGGTTCGGTAGAAAGAATTACCAAATCACTGCTAATCCCTTTGAGTATTCTAGTAAATTTATCATAGTGTATTGATGTTTCAATTCCAGGAGAGAACCTCAGATGCTGACGTCGTAAATCCTCGACCAATCTGCCCGCATAATGCGGATCATTAGCAGCCCTCATCAAGCGATCGGTAACTCCCCAAAGAGCAGATACAACAATTACTGGTTTTGCATTAAATGAACTGACTAATTGGCCAATTCTGTCGATATCACCTTTGTCCCTAAGACAAGATCCTCCGAATTTGTGAACTATTAATTCAGGCATCGATATAACCTCCTCTTACCCCCAAGTCCGCTAAAACCAATCGAGCAACTGCTTCAACAACCATCCTAGCTCTTGGTGCAAGTACCGGGTCATGTCGTCCTTTGACAATTAACTCTCTAATCTCCTTAAGTCCTTCATTCCAAGTTTTTTGTGGTTGGGCTATACTAGAAGGAGGTTTGAAAGTAATAGTGACGGTTAATTTAGAACCGGTACTTATGCCACCTAATGCACCATCAGCATCATCGGATAGTGTGAAATCATCTAACCATGGGTCATTATGTTCACTACCTTTCATCTTCCCGGCCGTAACTCCACGACCGAATTCAACAGCTCTAGCCCCTGGTATAGCCATTAATGCTCCAGCTAATGCAGGTTCTAAACCATCAAACCAAGGTTCTCCAATCCCAATTGGCAAACCACTTATTTCTAGGATTACAGAACTGCCAATGGAATCTTTTTCCTTACGACAATTCTCAGCCAAGACACGTCCTTCAGTCTCATCGAGCCCTCCGATTTGATGTATTTTCGCTTCGACTTTCCATTCAGGAGGAAGTATCCGGCGTGATAGTGAGCCGGCAGCAACCAATCCAGCCGTTAGTCTTCCAGAAAATGAACCACCGCCGCGCGGATCGGCATGTCCTTTACTTTTGATGTGACTAACATGATCAGCATGACCCGGACGCGGTTGATCGGGAAGGAAATCATAATCTTTTGAACGAGCATCACGATTACGGATTAGTAATAGGATTGGATCACCAGTGGCTTTACCTTTGTACACTCCCGACATAATCTCAACTTCATCGGTTTCTTTACGACGGCTCGCAAGTTTTGATCCTGGTCTTCGAGCAATCATATCTTCCATCAGTATGTCTGCATCGATAATAGTTCCAGCAGGTACACCTTCGACTAAAGAACCAACACTAGTGCCATGCGATTCACCAAATAAGGTGACACAAATGTTCTGGCCTAGGCGCATTCTCACTGATATCACTCAGGCCCAGATTGGTTAAGGATTTCAATCCTCGTTGACTTTGGGCACAGGCCCATTGATGATCTTTGCTTGGATTACCTTGTGTTCGCTTCTTTGCGTATACCATGAAACGATATGTGAAAGAAGTGCACTACTTGCTGCTGGAACCAGAATCGCCATAGCATTTCCAGAACCTGAAACCGTTGCTGCCCTGGCGCCATTGATGAAGGAATCATTTGTCATCTTTCTCAATTCTGTATCATTGAGAATCCCGAGCATTGCACGTCCATTCCATGTCATCGCAATAATCTCATTACCCTCTTGCAGGGCGTTGAAAGCTTGTAAAAAGGCTGATTGTTGAGTTGCGAAATCCTCTAGAGTAAGTTTCCTATCTCTCTCTTTTCCTACTACGATGACAATTTCCCAATCAGAACTTGGCAAACCTGGGGATTCGACAATAATACCTTCTGCGGAACTTGGAGCATTAATGTCAACTAATTTCCAACCTCCTGTTAGGCAGGCCCACGAATCATCGATACTGCCGGTCATTGAAACTCCTGCAATTAATTGAATATTACGAGCCAAGTCGACCATGATACTATCGTCAAGTTGTGTATTAGTTGCATCACATAGTGCTCTTAGAGCAGCAATGCAAAGTGCAGAAGATGATTTCAACCCCTGCCTTTGAGGTATTTTTGAAATCACAGCCCAATGTAATTCCTCTGCAGGGATGGGATATCCATTCTCTTGCCAAACATTAACTGTGTGGCCAAGAATATTATCTTGGTCATCCGGTTCGGTTTTGTAAGGAGTATCTAGTAACCTGACAATTAATGGAAGATCTATGGCAAGACTTGCGCCATAGCCAAGACCAGCGGCATGAAGTAGGCTGATAGCCCCGTTTGCCTCACCTTTTCCTAATACAGCCATAATCACACCTCGCGAACCTCGGCACTAATAGTCACACCCAAATGCCGGCCAGAATGGTTACTATAACCAACAAATTCCATGCCGATTTCTACATCGGTAATGGGGGTGGGGGCCTTCAATGCTTGAATCAGTCTAACAGTCTCCGCTTGTTGCAGGAAGGTATGTGCCTCTTTACTATTTTCATTATTCCAAAACACTTGAATTAATGGTCTTCGCTCGATTTTCAAACGTCCTACTACTGCTGAACGCATATTTCCCTGTTCTGAAACAATAGCAACTTCATCACCGGCTATTATTTCAGAAAGATACTTTGTCGAACCATCAGCCATTAGGGTATAACAATGGACAGCGCCTGCATTTACTCTAAATGGACGGATTGGTACAAACTCACTTTCGATAGTTTCAGAGTGTACAAGAATCATAGACAATGAACTAGAACCAACTAATATCCCTTCCCCTTTTTGGAGATATGAAGTAAAATCAACACAGACCCGGTCTCCAGTGCCTCCTTCCTTAACATTAGTGACAGTGAGAATATCGGTCTTAAATGGTTCATTAGCAAGTTCCTCAACTGGTTTCTGAACTTCTTGACGCTGTATTTTTGCGATTAAAGCAGAATCTAAACATCTATCATTTGTTAGAATTGCATCGACTCCAATATCTAAAGCAAATGCTGCACCTTGTGCTTGCTCTGGCGAGGTTATCTTTGCTGCGACTTTGGTTGGACCTCCATCGCACGCTGCTACGATATTTTCAATCGGAATCATAGTCCAATCCTGAAAGTCAAGTAATATCCATTCAACACTTCCAGCAATCGATCTTGCTCGTGCCTGCCCCTCTTTTGAATCGATTAACACTTGTATTCCAATCTTCTTTGTATTTTCAATAACTAGATTATCAACTATTGTAATAGAACGGTCAACACCTTTGGGGCAAATATCTTCTTCGACCCAAACCTCCATCCAAACACCTCACAAAATAGCAAAAGCTTCCTCTGCAGTTGCGCCTTCATGCACAATTTGTACTATTGCTCTGGTGATTTTCTCTGGATTAGAATGTGTAAATATTTGCCGACCCATGCAGACACCAGAAGCACCAGCCGTAATGGCTTGATGAATCATCTCCAGTAGGCCTAAATCACCCATCTGAGAGTCACCTCCGGCAATTAGTACAGGAATTGGTACGCCGGCGGTAACCTTAGAGAATGAACTAGCACTCCCAGTCCAACTGGTTTTGACTACATCGCAGCCTAATTCGAAGCCAAGGCGTACTGCATGGGCGATGCCATTGGTTTCATCTTCAGGCAGTATATTCAAACCTGGACCTCTTGCATATATCATGCCCAAACTGGGCATAGCAAGAAGATGCGCTTCCTCGGTCACCGCTCCCATTCTCTCTATCATATCCGCCTCAAATTCAGATCCTAGATTCACTTGTACACTTACAGCGACCGCTCCTCTGGAAAGCATTTCTTCACAACTACCGACTAGGACTTTGTCATCTCCACGCTTACCCCCGTGGCGGGTTGAAGCAGAAAGATGCGCTATCATATGTCCAGGGTGGAGATGACCAAATGAACTGATTACTCCTTTGTGAGCGATGATTGCATCAGCCCCCCCCCTGACAACTGCTGTAATAATTTCCTCCAGATTTTCAAGACCTTTAGCAGGGTAATCAGAAGTCCCGTGGTCGATAGGAACCCACACCCCCCTTCCTTCCGGAAGAATCGAATCATAGTCGGACATTGCCTACGGGATGGAGACAACGTACACAAGCATTTCTTGTAGGGGAAATGAATTAGACAAATAATCAATCTGTGATTTACAGATATTTTCCCTTAATACCACCTCATTAACAACTATTTAACCCAGTTATCGAATAACAAATTAAATCGATTTACCTGCAACAAGTGGTGATGCTCATTCCATGTTCTCAACCGATGATGATATCGTGTTGAACCTACTCCGCAGTAAACATGGAACTCGGTTCTTGGCTACTGATGGGTCTCTTTGGAGGTTCATTTGGCTTTGGAATCTGGTCTGTCATAAAGCGTAGAGATAGTAGCGAGGGCCTTTCTCGTAAAGTACCATTCAATAAAGAAGATACAAATATCGCTGCAGTAGATTTCACCACAGCAAAGTCAGCAATAGCGATTAAATTGGCGGCAGTAGAGAAACATATTATTGATAATAAAGAAGCTATTGAGGCTCGTGAGAAGGCACGTAAAATCAAAGAAGCCCGAGAAGCAGAAGAGCGAGCTAAGAAAGCTGCAGAAGCAGAAGCAGCAAGACTCTCGAAATTACGAGAAGAGGAAGAACGTCTTGCGGCTGAGAGAGCTGAAAGGTTAGCGGAGGAAGCAGAAGAACTTCGAATCGAGGAAGAACGTCTTGCTGCAGAAGCAGAAGAGAAGCGATTAGCCGAAGAAGAAGAACAACGTATTATCGATGAAGCGCGTGCTGCTGAAGAAGAAGCGGAGCGTCTTGAACAGGAACGAATAGCTTCTGAAATAGCCGCAGCAGAGGCAGCCGAAGCAGAACAACGCAGAATCGAGGAAGAGGCAAGAGTCGCTGAAGAAGAGCGCTTAGCAGCAGAGCAAGAAGCAGAAGAAAAGCGCTTAATGGCAGAAAACGAAGCGCGTATTGCGGCTGAAGAAGAAGTTAGGAAGCAGGAAGAAGAATTACAACGTCAGCGTGATTTAGCTGAGTTAGAGGAAGCACGTCTTGCCGAAATCGCTGAACAAAAGGCGAAAGAAGAGCAAGAGGCAAAAGAAGCCGGAGAAAGAGCACGTGCTGAATTAATGGAGAGATTGGCCCGAGAAGGCGCTAAATCAGGTGATGTTCAAATCTCTTTGATGTGGAATAATTTCAATGATCTCGACCTTCATGTAGTTGCCCCATCTGGTGAGAGGATACACGGTGGAAATCGTATCTCTGCATGCGGAGGGGAACTAGATGTAGATGCAAATGTTCGTCCAGATACCAACAAACCTGTTGAAAACGTTGTATGGTCCGCAGATAGTGGTGAAAAAGGAATTGACGCTCCTGGTGGAACTTACAAGGTATACGTTCACCATTACAAGAAACATAAGAAAAGAAAAACCAAGGATCCGACATCGTTCAAAGTTCTCGTCAACATAGAGGATACACTTTCTGAATATGAGGGAGAGTTGACTTTCGGTGACCCAATTACTCAGGTATGTGAATTCCAAGTTGATCCACCAGAAATTCGTAATGCTCGTAAATTAGCCGTACAGATGGCACTTGAGGCATCTGAGCGCGGCGAAGAGGTCGATATGGACTCTATTATGGAGCAAGCGATTGCAATCAAAGAACAAGAAGCGAAAGAAGCAGAAGAATTAGCAGCGGAGGAAGCCGCCGCAGCTGCTATCTTGGCAGAAGAGCAAGCGGCAGAAGGAGCTCGTCTGGAAAAGGAGGCTGAAGAGCGCGCAGCAGCAGAAGCCGAAGCCAGAGAGGCTGAAGAAGAGGTTCAGCGGCAACTCGACCTTGCTGAGGCTGAAGAGATTCGTTTAGCAGAGATTGCTTCACAAAAAGAAGCAGAAGAAGCTAGTGCAAAGGAAGCGGATGAAAAAGCTAGAGCTGAGTTAATGCAACGTCTAAAACGTGAAGGAGCAAAATCCGGTGATGTTCAAGTATCTTTGATGTGGAATAATTTCAATGATTTAGATCTCCATGTAGTCGCACCATCCGGTGAGAGAATACACGGCGGTAATCGTATATCTGAATGCGGTGGTGAGCTCGATGTTGATGCAAATGTTCGCCCAGATACTAAGAAGCCAGTTGAGAATGTTGTATGGTCCACAGATAGTGGTAATTCAGATGCAGAAGCTCCCGGCGGTATTTACAAGGTTTATGTCCATCATTACAAGAAGCACAATAAGAGAAAGAGTAAGGATCCAACTTCATACAAGATACTTGTAAATGTCGAGGATAGATTAACTGAATATGATGGCAAAATCAGTTTCGGGGATCCTATTATGCCGGTATGTGAATTCTCGGTAGACGCACCAGAAATAAGAAATGCGCGTAAAGAAGCCGTACGTTTGACTTTAGAAGCTACAGAACGTGGCGAGGATGTCGATTACCAAGCACTCGAATTAGAACTAATCAATGCAGCGACCAGTTCGGGAGATACTACTGTCGCCGAAGAAGTGATAGGGGATGAACCAGTTGTTGAAAGCCCTGATGATGATCCATTTGCTGATTTGGTGGAAAGTTCTGAAGAGGGAGAATCTATTGAAGAAACTCCAGAAGATGATCCATTTGCTGATTTGGTGGAAAGTTCTGAAGAGGGAGAATCTATTGAAG
>ERZ1046148.1679-NODE-1679-length-10757-cov-11.002149_pt1 | contig 10757 bp, 16 predicted proteins | sample MGYA00383090_ERZ1046148 | MGnify/ENA primary metagenome ERZ1046148 (study PRJEB29581, sample SAMEA5548360) | metagenome | biome: marine; feature: coastal; material: water | depth 25 m | study: Short-term variability in the microbial, nano- and picoplankton...
GAGGCATTTGCAAAATGAAAAAACTTGACAGATATGATATCTGTGCTATAATATAATTATATTAAACAAATGAGAGGGTTAAATATGAGTTATGTAAAAATCGAAAATGGGTATTACAACTATAAAGATATAAATGGTGTATTCCCCCTAGTTAAAGGTATTACAAAATCAAAAGATGGTTCGTATTTTGTAAAAATTAATACTAGTAAGTCTGACATTAAAGCATTCAAAGGTCGTGAAGTAGTTCGAGTTAAGATTGAAAATCAAGACCAAGTTACCGAAGTAGAAAATGTTGAACTTGGTAAAGAAATTGTTGAAACTGATGACCAAGCAATTGATAGAATTGCTGAACGTTTCTCTATTTTAGAAGAAATGACTAATGCTACACTTGATGGCATTGTGCGAGGTATGATTGTTACAGGACCTCCAGGAGTTGGTAAGACATTTGGTGTTGAACAAGTCCTTGAAAAAGATAGTCTGTTCGATATGATGGCTAATCGTCCTATTCGACATACATTTGTTAAAGGTGCCATGTCGGCAATCGGTCTTTACAGTACACTTTACAAGTATTCAGATGATAAAAGTATTGTTGTTCTGGATGACTGTGATAGTATTCTTTGGAATGAAGATGCCTTGAATATTCTGAAAGCCGCACTTGATAGTGGCAAGAAAAGACGTATTTCTTGGAACTCTGATTCAAACTTCCTACGCCGTGAGGGTGTTCCTGGTGAGTTCGAATTCAAAGGTTCAGTTATCTTTATTACAAACTTGAAGTTTGATAGTACTAGACAAACTAAAATCAAAGACCACTTAGAGGCTATTCTTTCTCGTTGTCATTACCTTGACCTTACACTTGACACTACCCGTGACAAGATTATGAGAATTAAACAGATTGCCAGAGACGGTGGATTGTTTGATACTAAGGGTCTTACTAAGATACAAGAACAAGAAATCATTGAGTTTATGGTTGAAAAGCAAGATAGATTGCGTGAAGTTTCATTGCGAATGGCTCAAAAGATTGCTGATTTACGTAATATGAATAAAGACAGGTGGAAAGTTCTTACTGAATCAACTTGTATGAAACGTAACGTTTAATAAAACTAATTTATAACAACTTTTAATAAGAGAAGGAGAGTACAGTATGAAATATTTAAATAAAACACTTACAAAAGGTGAGAAAGTTATTGTTAATGCTCAGATGTCTGCATGGAGTCTATTATTTCCAATTTTGTTGGCAATTCCTACAGTAGGAATAAGTTTATTGTTTGGACTTATAAGACGTGCTACTACTGAATATGGAGTTACTACTAATAAGGTTTTATCCAAAACAGGCCTGATTAAAAGAGACACAGACGAACTTCGTACAATAAAGATTGAAGGCGTTGATGTCACACAAGGTATCTTAGGAAGAATGTTTGGGTACGGAAATCTTGTTTTCACTGGTACAGGTTCACAATCAGTAACATTTAAAATGGTTTCTAATCCACTTGACCTTAAGAAACAAGTTCAGGAAACCTTTTAAGTAAAAAGTTTAAAACGTGTTAACCCTCGGCGCCAGTAATAGAAATGTTACTGGCGTTTTTTTATACAGAAACCACTTGAATTCTTGGGTGAATTGTGTTATACTAAGTTAAATGTTAAGAAAAGATAATAATGAATAAATGTACAATCATAATCAAGGACGAAGTAAACGTTAAGTTAGAAGGTCTTGACCCATCAACTCGTAGAAAATGTAGTGACAAATTGAAGTATTTCTTACCTCACGCATATCATATGCCTGCATATAAACTCGGTAGATGGGATGGCACAGTCCGCTTTTGTGATGTCGGTGGCAGAACATTTCTAAATCTATTAGATGATGTTTTACCAGTAATCATCGAACAAGGTTACGAGATAACCATCGATGATAGGCGTGAGAACGAAGAAATGAGTTTTCCTATTATAACTGAGAACTTCTGGGAGGGAGTTACTTGGCCTGAAGGACACGCAAAAGCGGGCGAACCAATTGTATTAAGAGATTATCAAGTAGAAGTAATCAATCAATTCATATCAGCACCACAATGTCTCCAAGAGATAGCCACGGGTGCTGGTAAGACGATTATGACTGCTACAATGAGTAAGATAGTAGAGAAGTACGGTAGGTCAATTATCATTGTACCAAACAAAGATTTGGTACGCCAGACAGAAGAAGATTACAGAAACTGTGGATTAGATGTTGGTGTATATTTCGGTGACAAAAAAGAAGAAGGAAAGACCCATACAATTTGTACATGGCAATCTCTTAATTCGTTACTGAAAAAGACCAAGAAAGGTGAAGCAAACATTCAGGAATTTATTGAAGGTGTATGTTGTGTGATTGTTGATGAAACTCATCAAGCAAAAGCAGACGTATTAAAAGATTTACTGACTAGTGTATTTGCTAATGTGCCTATTCGTTGGGGACTAACAGGAACTATTCCTAAGAGTGATTGGGAATCTGCTAGTCTACGTAGTTCACTTGGTGAAGTGATAAACAAACTATCAGCAAAAGAATTACAGGACCAAGGTATCTTAGCAAATTGCCACGTTAACATTGTTCAAACACAAGAAACGGCAGTCTATGCCAATTATCAGAATGAAATGACATTTTTACTTGAAGATAAAAAACGTTTAGACTATGTTTCAAAAATGATTAAAGATATATCTGTTACTGGAAATACTCTTGTTCTTACAAATAGAATTAAAAACGGAGAAGCATTACAAGAATTGATATCAGGTGCAGAGTTTGTACAAGGTTCTATGGCAGTAATAGATAGAAAGGATGCGTACAATGACATAAATGAAGGCACAAATACAATTACAATTGCTACTTATGGAGTGGCTTCTGTTGGTATTAATATTCCTCGTATATTTAATTTGGTATTATTAGAACCAGGCAAATCGTTTGTTAGAGTTATTCAGTCGATTGGTCGTGGTGTTCGAATGGCAGAAGACAAGGACTTTGTACAGATATGGGATGTAACAAGTCGTTGTAAGTTTTCAAAAAGACATTTAACAGAACGAAAAAAGTATTACAAAGAGGCTTCATACCCATTTACAATAGATAAGATTACATATTAAGGAAAATTATGAAAATATTAACACCAGATAACAAATGTTTTGAAATGAACAGTTTACCGGATGAAATAGATGACATTCGATATTGTGTGATGGATGTAACAGACAAAGACGACCCAGATTTCTTTTTTATTCCACTTGTGTTTATAGAAACATTCAGTGCGCCAAGTATGAACCTCAGTATTGGACCATATAATATTGAAATGCCAATTGACTGGAATATTATGATTGGGGAAGCAGAATTAGGATTGTGTGAATTTATTCCACTAACCAGTATCAATGAAAGAAAATTTGATACACTATTGACAAATCCATTAAAAGGGTTTACAATGGATTGGCAACCAATAAAAGTTAACAATGTATTTGCAGATGTGAAATGGTTCTTTCCTAAATTGAAGTACGGACACATTCTTGCGATACCATTAGAATATGGAGATAGTCCGAAATGTGCATATTTTGTAAAAGACTTAAATCGAATTCCAGACCAAATGGCCAGTTATGACTTCTTTTAAAAAACATAGAATTATAATTGACTCGTATGAAAAATCTAGTACTGCATATGAATGGTGTGTAGAAAATATTCCGTGGGCAGATTGGATAGTAGAAACTGGCAATAACGATGAGTCTTTTTATTTCGATTACGAAAAACATGCTCAGAACTTTTTGTTTATATTTGGTGGAAGGTATTATAATGGCGGCTAAGTTACCACTAAGCGATGTATTAAGTGCAATTGATAGAAAAGATTTCAATTGGTATGCAAATCTGGATGCTGAAAAGAAGAAAGCATGGAGTAGTTGGTTGTTTATACGCTATGCGAGTTCTACAAAAGGTAAAGATAGAGATGATTTGTTACTCAATACGAATGAATTTGTAAACAAGCATTATGGAGATATCTATAAGCACGAAGAATTAGTTTGGAAGTTAATGTGTTTGACAGGAACAGGTAAGAAGCAGTACCACGAATGGATTAAAGCACCAAACTCTAAAATAAAGAAAGATGCTATTTCACAATTTGTTTCAGAAACATATCCTACAATGAATGGTATTGAAGTAGAATTGTTTCTAAAAATGAACGATGTTTCAGATATGAAACAAATGGCAACTGATATGGGTATGTCTGACAAAGAAGTCAGTGAAATTTTTGACAAAAAGAAAGCAAAGAAAAAGAAAAGTAAATGAGTTTTGAATGTCAATATTGTTTAAAAAAGTTTAAGTCTGAAAGGACTATACTGGTTCACGTCTGTGAGCCTAAAAGACGATATATGAACAAAGACGAAAAATATTCTAGGTTAGCGTTCTATGCCTTCAATCGTTTTTATGAAATGACACAAGCAGTTGGCAAACCAATAGAGTTTGATACATTTGTAAAAAGTAAGTTCTATCTGGGATTTACTAAGTTTGGCAAACATATAATAAATATAAATGCAATAAATCCAGAAGAATATATTGACTTTGTTATACGAAATAGTGTAAAATTAGATAAATGGACATCTGATTCAGTTTATGAAACTTATATACAAGAATTGAATAGAAAAGAATCAGCCGACAGAGCAGTAGAACGAAGTATATTACTTATGCAGAAATGGGGCGAAGAATATGATAGACCATATAACAAATTTTTTAAAGAAGTCAGTAAACCATTGGCTATACATTATATCAAATCAGGACGCATTAGTCCTTGGGTTATTTTTAATAGTGATAATGGTGCTGAACTAATTGATAGTTTTTCTGACCACGAGTTGACTTTAATAAATGATTATTTAGAGCCAGCATTTTGGACAAGAAAATTTAATGCAAGAACAGAAGATGTTCAGTTTGTTAAGATGATATTAAAGAAGGCGGGAGTATAATGGCTACTAAAAAAGAAACATCACTAGTAGGAAGTTTAGTGATTCAGAAAGACCCAGAAACAGGAGAACTCTATATAGAGTTACCAAAAGAAACTTTAAAGAGATTGGGTTGGGGAGAAGATGATGATTTAGAGTGGATAGAAAATCCAGATGGAACTTGGCAAGTAATCAAAAAGGAGAATAAGAAATGAATCCAGACGACTTAATTAGTGATACAGATTACACTGGTGTAACAATATCAGTGGATGATTCCTATTGGGATGGCATGGACGACCCTAGAGAAGAAGACCAAGAAGCATTCAAATCAATAAATGACAGATTGTCAACTATTGAAAATCGTTTATCAATTCTTAAACCAGATACGGAGTTGTTAGAAAAATATGAAGTCTTACAAGACATTTATAAACAGTATAAGGCTGCCGAAGCGTTGCTTTCTGGACCAGAATCGGAGTTGATATGAAACATACTAGACAATATACGTGGGAAGGTGTAGAAGAAGCAGTTAATTCTATTGCTATGCAAATGTATAAAGATGAATGGCGTCCAGATTACATTGTGGGTATAACTCGTGGTGGTTTAGTGCCAGCAGTTCTGCTTTCACATGCTACTGAAATTCCAATGAAAACATTATGCGTTCAATTAGAATCAGATGGCTTAGAAGCGAATACTGAACGTAATGCTCAGATGGCTAGAGATGCATTAAAAAATAATAAAAAGATTTTAATCATTGACGATATCAATAGAGGCGGTGACGCAATCACTTGGATTATTGATGATTGGCAAGATGTAGTGGGTATGACAAATTATCATTCAGAACAATGGCATTCAAACGTAAGATTTGCTTCACTAATTGATAACCCTAATTCAAAAGTTCCTATGGACTACTGTAACGAAGAAATTGATTTAGATGATGAAGAACTCTGGGTGGAGTTTCCGTGGGAGAGTTAATAAGAAGAAACCCACTTAGAACACAAGAACGTCTTATGAGGCTTCGTAGAATTGTAGGTCCTGAGAAAAACCCTAAAAGACGTTTTGCTTCTGATTTTGATAATGATGAATATTTAAAATGGACTGCTATCTCTTCTGATAAGATAGATTATGAATTGAAGCCATTAGTAAGAGGTGCAGGTCGATTAGGAGAACTAGTTGATTGGTGCGATGACAATTGTAATGGAATATATGTTATAGGAAAAGGTGATAAGATATATTTCGAAGATGAAAACGATGCGGCAATGTTCGCTTTGGTATGGAAATGAATATAGTAAAAACTGATATTGATATTGATGTAGTAAGCAGAGATGATTTGCTTGTACACCTCAAGCATATTCCAGCAATTATAAAAAAGAAAGACAATACATATGATAAGCATAACAGCGGTGTATATCTTCAGCCTATTCCATTTGACCAACTTACCGGTCTTTCATCAATTGATTATAAAGAAGCAGAAGACAGAGGATATTTTAAGTTAGACTTTCTAAACAATTCTTTATATGAAGGTGTACGAGACGAAGACCATTTAGACAAACTAACGAATCAAGAACCAATATGGGACTTGTTACAGCACGAAGATGTTGTAAAAAATCTAGCACACGTTCATGCTCATATCAAAGTATTAAGGGTATTAAAACCTAAGAGTATTATTGAACTTGCTGAAGTTCTTGCAATCATACGTCCAGCGAAGAGACCTCTCTTAAACGAGAGTAAAGAAAAAATTAAAAAAGAAGTATGGGTAAAACCAACTGACGGTTCATATTATTTTAAGAAAGCACATGCGATTGCATATGCGGTAAGTATCGTGGTGCAACTTAATCTATTTTGCGAACAAGTTGAACAGAGCGCCTCTTAATTCTCTTTTGAATAATATTCGTTAAACTCGTTTCTGGACCCCATAATACTTCAGTATCTTTAGTATTCATATTTAGAATACAACCATTAAATGGTTCAATTTGAGAACGAAGAAAAAGATTTATAGGAATTAGTCTATTCGATTCCCACCACCATTGTTCGCCAAGTTCAATGAAATGCTTTCTTGCTTCCGCAGTATCAAGCATTTCAAAGTTATACATTGATGTTATTGTCGTATCACTGTTGATAATGATTCCAAGATATTCTGTATATTCTTTTTTATTGCCATATTTAACGCAAGAGAAGAATGGATAGTTATCCTGTAGCCATTGTATTTTGTCTTCGTCTATCATAAAATATATTTATGCTTTCTGAAAATCATCTTCTGGAAGATAAATACATACATGATGAACTTTAACTTATACCAATATACACGAGACATAGAAGTTGTTATACAAGATGGTGATAACAATTCAACTATGACTCAATTCCTGGGGAATATGCCTATGTATGATACTACACACAAACTACACAAGGGTATTGATAATACTCTTAGATTTAAATTTAGAGACACAGACAGAAAGTCTGTAGACCTTACTGGAAAAACTGTTATATGGAAAATGTATGACCGAAACTCCAGAGAGAATGTTCTCTTTAGATATCTTACAATCACAAACGCAACAAAAGGTATGGCAACAGTTTCAATTCCAACATCAGATACAATCCTACTCCCAGAGGGATTCTATCAATTTGCGATGTATACAGTTGAAAATGGTGTAGAGCAGATTGTATATACAGATACAAATGACAATGCCCACGGCGTACTTGAAGTATTAGATGACGTTTATCCTACATTTTCTGATTCACAATCATCAAGCACTTTTTTTGATGATGGTACAAGAATGATATCAACGGTGTTTGACGGAGCAGGCGACACTATCAAGTCGAAGTCAATACATACATTTGCTGTTTACTATACAGGCTTTACAGGAGTTATAAAAATAGAAGGTGATTTGAGTGAACAAGCAAGTTCATCAGATAACGATTGGTTTGATTTGACTCCTAGACTTATGTATGACCCAAATATTACAATTAATAATGAAACAGGTGTTCAAGGATATGTTATCCAAGCAAATGTTAACTGGCTTAGAGTTACATACCCAAATACTGCAACTGGAACCATAGATAAGATATTAGTAAGAAACTAATATAATTTGACATAGGTCAAGTTTACCACTTGACTTTTGGTCTCCATTAATGTATTATAACTAGATGGAACTACAACAAACTGTTTATCAATTCATTCCCGGTAAGACAAGACAAAGTTCAGGCGGTTGGCTGAGTTTTAACTGTCCGTGCTGTATCGACCAAGGAGAATCTCGTAGTGATACCAGAATGAGAGGTGGATTAAAGAATGAGGGTGATTTAGTATCATATCATTGTTTTAATTGTGGTATTACAGCATCTCATAGAAAAGGTCAAGTCATAAACAAGAATTTTGTTAAGTTTATGAGATTACTTGGTGTTCCTGAAAGTGAGATAAAGAGACTACAGATTGAAAGTATAAGAGAAAAAGAATTATCAGAAGGTCCGTGGGTGTTTACATCAAAGACTCAGACAACAAGAATCCCATCATTTCCTGGTATGAAATTGCCTGAAAACTCAGAATCACTTGACGATATACTAAATAGAGATGTCCCACCTGAGGGAGCGATAATGGCCGCGAAATATTTACTTGACCGTGAAGTTTATGATTTCGTTGATACATATTGGAGCAGTTCATTTGGATTTAAGAATCGTGTTATATTTCCGTTTACACAAGGCGACAGAATTGTAGGATATACAGGAAGAGATTATACGGGCAAGTCAGAGTCTAAGTATATGACTAAGCAACCAAAGAATTTTTTATATAATTCTGATAAGATTAAAGAAGATAGAGAATATTTGATTGTAGTTGAAGGAACGATTGATGCCGCAGTCTTAGATTGTGTTGCGATAATGAGCAACGAAGCATCACAGAAACAAATTGATTATATCAATCAGTTTAAAGGGGAAGTTATCGTATGTCCTGACAGAGATAACGCCGGTAAGAAATTAATATATCAGGCACAAGAAAATGGTTGGAGTGTTTCATTTCCAATCTGGGAAGAACACATTAAAGATGCGTGTGATTCAGTAAAAGAGTATGGAAAATTATATACTCTGAAATCGATTATTGATGGACGCATAAGTAATAAAACGAAAATAAGTGTGAAAACACGAATAATGTAATTAAAATGAAGCGGGTGAGCCAAACGACCGCACCAAAAAGCGTAGGAGCAATATTATAATGAAAAACGAAGAAATTAGAATTAACGTAATACCGGAACCAAAGGAAACCCCAACACCACCACCAATGCCACCAATGCCGGTGCCACCAACTCCGCCTAAACAACCTGGCGAATTTTTGAGAGAGAACGGTGTGTTGCATATGGATAAAGAATTCAATCAGGAAAACTGTATGCCATTAGTTAAGATGATTATGGAATATAACTTAATGCCAGAAAAAGATGCACCAGAAATTATTCACTTATACATCAATTCACCTGGCGGATACGTAGATAGTTGTATGCATCTTATTGATGTTATCAAACAGTCTCGTATTCCAGTTCATACTTATGGTATGGGTTCTATTGCATCTTGTGGTGTTATGCTTATGATGGCTGGTACTAAGGGACATAGATATCTAACACAAAATACAGCAGTGATGTCACACGAATTTAGTGGCGGAACTAGAGGACAATACCATGATATGTTAGATGCTCAATCTCATATGGAATGGACAAATCAAAAATTACTTGAACATTATATGAAATGTACTGGAAAGAAAGAGAATTATATTCGTAAACATATGTTAGCCCCAAAGACTGACCATTGGTTAACTCCAGAAGAAGCAATCAAACACGGAATTGCTGATAAACTAATTGAAACATATTAGATGTTGACAAAGTGTCTAAAAACTTGTATAATAATATAAACTTTCCAGGAAATTAAATGTCAGAAGTCAAAAACTACTCACCCGACTTACAGAAATTGTTTGTTCAATTTATGTTGACGGACCCTCAGTTGTTTACTAGAGTAATGGGTATTATTGATAATAGACATTTCGATAGACCAACCCGTGATATCGTTGGATATCTAATCAATTATAGTGAAGAATATTCTACTATGCCAACTGTTGAACAGATTAAAGCAGAAACTGGCCAAGAGATAGAATTACTAGAAGACATAGCAAAGCATAGTGATTGGTTTGTTGATGAGTTTGAAACATTCTGTAGACACAAAGCAATTGAACGAGCAATCGTTAATAGTGCTGATTTACTTGAAGAAGGTAAATATGGTGAAGTAGAAACAACTATCAAAGAAGCAGTTCAGATTGGATTAGCAAGGTCTTTGGGTACTGATTATTTCCATGACCCTAGAGCAAGACTTGAGTTGCTTAAAGACAATAATGGACAAATCACTACCGGTTGGAAAGACTTAGATGATAAACTTTACGGTGGTATTAATCGAGGTGAAGTAACTATCTTCGCCGGTGGTTCTGGTTCTGGTAAATCTTTGTTTATGCAGAATATGTCATTGAACTGGGCAGAAGCCGGTATGAATGTTGTCTATCTTACTTTAGAATTGTCAGAAGAATTATCAGCAATGCGTATCGATGCGATGGCAACTGACAAAAGTACCAGACGTATCTTTAAGGAATTAGATGATGTTGAGTTGAAAGTGAAGACTATCGGTAAGAAAGCAGGTATGCTTAGAATTAAGTATATGTCATCTGGTAATACGGTCAATGATATTCGTGCTTATCTAAAAGAACTTCAAATTGTAACAGGTAAAACAGTTGATTGTATTTGTATTGACTACTTAGACTTGTTGATGCCTGCAACCAAGAAAGTTAATCCAGGCGACTTGTTTATCAAAGACAA
>ERZ1046148.1680-NODE-1680-length-10756-cov-6.596393_pt1 | contig 10756 bp, 20 predicted proteins | sample MGYA00383090_ERZ1046148 | MGnify/ENA primary metagenome ERZ1046148 (study PRJEB29581, sample SAMEA5548360) | metagenome | biome: marine; feature: coastal; material: water | depth 25 m | study: Short-term variability in the microbial, nano- and picoplankton...
TTGTTCAATCGCACTAATCATAGACGTTTACCGTTAGTTTTGTGGTCTAAACAAGTATCTCCGTATATTTCAGTAGGTATCTTTCCACAAACCCTACATTTAGTCACAAAGTATTTAGCACCAAACATTCTTGCTAACAATCTTGTAATTGGGTTATAAAATAATACGTTTTCGGGTTTGTTATAATATTTTGCTTTCATAAGTTATTCGTTTTACGTTTCAAATTACTATCCGTTAAATTATTTATTTCTTCTCTTGTGTAATTTCCACTAAACTTAAACTCTCTAAAAACACCCAATGGTATCGGAAAACTGTCATTTAAAATTTTAACCATACCTCCAATAGAATTTGTTAATACTGTACTAACTCTAACTCTATCTGTTTCAACTTTATTAACAAAATAAACGTTTCCACTTATTTCATTATAGTATATTCCTTTTATTTCTTTTTGGTCTCTTGCTTTCATTATATTCTGTTTGTTCAATGTCTTCATAAATTTCAGTAACCTTTACGATTTTACACTGTTTCATTCTTTCTTGCCAACTCTCGTAATATTCGTTACTAGGGTCGGAACCGAATCTTATCAAGCCTTGTTTAGCTTGTTCTAGTGTTTCATAATCTAAGTTAGAAAAATTTCTAGGTGTGATTATTCTATAAAATTCTCTTTTCATAAATGCTTCGTTTAATAGTTAATTCAATTATTTTTTGGACACCTTCTTGTATAAAGCGTGATAGTGAATTGCTCATAACTCAGTTAGTTTTATGACATTAGCATCATAAAGTAATTGCTCTACCCATAATTTCCAATACCCACTTGAGTCTTCGCCTGCTTTATATTTATAGTGTTCAATAATGTATTTTATTTGCTCTTGTGTAGGTTCTTTAAACTTGCACGCTTTAGCTACTTCCTTTATTTCGTCAATAGTTATTTCAATAGTATTTTTCATATTAATCTCCTATTCTAAATGTCATTTTGCCGTCTTTAATAAACTCGTACCCATAGACTGTGTAGTTTGTCTGAGCTTCAACTTCGTTTATTATTTCTAGGTAATGTGCGCTTGTATCTTTTGGTACAGGGTATCTAAACTTATCTATACCTGCTTTAGCTCTTTGTTCTGCTATCGTGATTATAGTCCGAACGTGTGCCTTAAAATTCATGGCTCTTTGTGTCTTGTTGACCCTTATTTCCATATTTCTAATTTATAAGTTAATTAATTTCTCCATAACCTCCATTCTGTTATCCCAACTGTAGAAACAGAACTTAATAAATTTGTTTCTGTGTTCCATAGCGCCAACTTTGTTTAAGAAAGCATCTATATGACTTTCGTCAGGTGTGTACCCAAGTTTATCGCACTGATTTATAAAATCATACATTAATCCTATCATAGTTTGTGTTTTAAATTTCTTTTACTATTTTCATTTTCTGAGCTAGAACCCAAGTGCCCCCTTGAGACTCAGGTCTGTCGTATAGCTCGTAATCTTTTACTTCTACTTCAACCCATACTCTACCTTTCTTAGATAAGTGTGGCGCGTTCTTCTCTAGAGTACAGTGCCAACCTTTTCTAGGTGCAAAACCTTTTTTAGGGTGAAACTCTGCGTCCATCCAAACATTGAGTGGTACTCTACTCTTCTGATTTATGAACAACGGAGATAAACTGCCGTCTTTCATCTTTCTAATTAACTTGTATGCTTTCATATTACCTATACTTTTTGTTATACCAAGCTAATTTGTTTAAGTCTATCTTAGCGTTATTAGATTTCATGCTACCTCCGTCAAGGAATAGCTTAACTGCTTTATCTCGGTCTATAATATTATTAGCTTTGTTATCTTCCTTAGGTGACCAACCTAGTCTGAGTATGTAGTTGAGTAGCGCGTCATTACTGATATTGCTTAAATCTATCTCATCGGAATCCCTCTTAGACAACTTCTTTCCTGAGCTATGGCACACTAAACCTACGTGTGTAAATTTAGGTAAACTTTTGTGAATTGCAAAACTTTCGTTCAATAATCTCCAAATTAATGTTTGTTTGTACGTATTAGATATGTGGTCTACTCCACGGACTATCCACGTCACGTCTTCGTCATAATCATCTACGGTAGATGCAAAGTTGTATGCAGGAGAGCCGTCAGACTTCATTATAACTTGGTCTGATGCGTATCCTGCTATTTGGTCATTAGCCTTCTTCAATCCCGTAAGTGTGTCTGTCCAACTACAAGCATCTACTTTACTTGTTCCGTTGTAAAGGTTGTAATCTTTGTTAAGTCTTATACAGCCGTCGTCTTCTATAGCCACACCTAACTCTACAAACTCATTAGCTATTTCAGTGTATCTGCTGAATCTTTCAGACTGCTTGAAAGTCTTGTCATAATCTAAACCTAGTCGTGATAGTGAATCAAATATAGGTTGTATGAGTTCTGCTCTACTACGTGTTAAGTCGGTGTCATCAACACGGACTATAAACTTAGAGTTTTTATCTTGCTTAGATATAAGCCAATTGTGGTAAGCTGTTCTAAGTGTGCCTATGTGCAACATACCCGTAGGTGATGGTGCTATTCTAACTATTTCTGCCATTGTTTTAAAGTATTATTAGTGTGTCGTATAAACTGTTTTGTTCTTCTTTTGATAGAGAGTTCATGAAATATCTAATATCTGATATATCTTCTAGCGTCTCTATAGCGCTCCTAACGTGGTGATTTGGGTCGTATACCTTTTTAAATAAAGCTATAGCGTTGTTAACGTTTGTTATCCCTTCTTCTAACGGAAGGTGTTTGCCTATGTTCTTGTTGTTCATAAGCATTTGGTCGTAATATAAATCCTCTACCCAAAGGTAGTTGTGGACTATAATAAGAAATCTTTGCGCCTTTTTCGCGTCTCTCACGTGGTCTTTGTATCCTAGAAGTCTTATGTATCTTCTAAGAGACTTCTGTTTGTTTTTTATATCTTCTCTAGTCATGATTTTAAGTAAAGCCCCCTAGAGATAGGGGGCAGGTTAACAAATAAAACAAATAAACAGTATTTTAAAATGGGAGACTTTTATCTCCGTCAGTGTCTTTTAATATCTCGTCTTCTATAGTTAAATCTACGGTGTCTTGAGTCCAATCTTCTAAGTCTTCATCGTCTATGTAGTCTTGGCAACTATGGCACCAATGCATTTGAACTGAGTCGTCGTAATACAACTCTCCGTATGTGCCACAACACGTACAAACTAAGTCGTCAGGAACAGTATTTTTTAAATCTTGGCTTGAGGAATAATCATCATAGTAGTGGTCGTATCCTCCGTAAGTCCCGCTACCGTAACCACTGTATTTAGGGTATCCAAATTTTGATAAGACCTCTCTGTCCTCAGCTTTGATAGTGAACTTTGTGCCGCCTAAGTTATCTATAACATCTTGCACAAAATCTGCAGTTGCATACACTTCGCTTATAATTATGTACTCGTTATCAGTGTGGGGGTCGTAGTATCCACAAGACATATTCGCTACAGATACTTCTAAGCCATTCTTAGTTAATTGATATACATCTGTAAGACCTCCGTCAGCCTCTACTCTATCGTACTGTGATAAGAAAGGTTTTACTGCTTCAGAGAACTCATCGCTATATAACTTAGTACTATATATTGAAGATACAAAGTCTGCGTAACCTTTTCTGTCACACTGAAGGACAAACCCTACATCTGAGAAGAAACTCATATCAGCTACTCCACTGCCTACACAACCTACTTCCTCGTCTCTGAAGAATGCAACCTTTATGTTATCAGTGTTAATAAGTGCTTGGAGTGCTACAAATATACCTACCTTGTCATCGCCACCTATGCCTACTCTCTCGTACTTTTCATTGATGGCGTAGAGTACATCTCTATGTCTTTTAACATGAAACTCTTTCTCTATATCATGTACTGTGTCTGTGTGAGCTACAACGCAAGGGTAAGCGTCTGACTCACCCTTTATTACGTATATGTTGCCCCTGTCTTTATAAACCTTAGTCACACCGGGCAGGTGTTGTATAAAGTCTATTAAGAACTTATTCATTTTTTTGGTATTATAGCTAGTAGTTTGTACTGCCATTACCGACTTCAATTCTTTTAATCTGTTTTCCACTGTTTATCTGTTTTTGTACTTATTATTCTTCTTCTTTAATTGCTTTTAAATATTCGTCAATATGTTCTGTTAATACATATACGCAGTTGATTTCTTCGTAGTCAGAGTACTCTAAAGCAAACTCCTGCCCTGATTGAAAACACGTTTCAACTGAGTCGTATGGGCTTACATAACCTTCGTTATAATCTATATACGTTGCTTGATTTTCGTGAATAGTGTCGCCTCCAAGTGTCTCTACTGCATCTTCACTAAGTATGCTCTCTTCGGTGTAAAAACAGTAAGAAGTATTATCTGTGTGTGTATATATCCCCCTGTCTTCTATGTAAACAGCATCATCTACGTGTACGTATCGGTCATCAAAATCATCCCATACCCTATCTTCCTCCATAGAGTGCCCTCCTTCAGTAGACCTGAGCTCTGTAACGTAGTCTCCTTGTAAGTATCCTGACAAGATGCCCTCATCAAAGTTATAGTAGTAGAATGTATCTAAGTAAGGGAAGCTAGAGGAGTCATTAAGCGCATGGTCAAGTTGGATATCTATATCTTCAGCGCTTTCTGAGCTATTTCCGTCGGGAGACAAGAATCTACATGTTGATGAATCTTGAGATTCCTTTACCCAAAAACCTTCCTCTCTTGCGTGTCTTTTGAACGCACTGATAGTGATGTCGGTTCCATATATCCTGTCTAACCATTTACCATCCCAAAGTAATGCTCTACCTTTAAGGGTGCCGTCCTTAGTGAGTATAGCTAATTGAACTTGGTCAGGGTTCGATGTGTATATGTCTAACCAAGGTAAGCAAGAGCTATGTCTCATACACGATGAACCTAGTGTACCGGTATTACCGCTGTAATGGTTACCTCCGTCATACCAATACCTTATATCCTCACCTTTAACTATTTTGAAAGTTCCTACATTGTACTCGCCTTTGATAGAGTTAACTAACCTTTCTATATCGTGGTCATTAAACTTCTTTCTAGGCACTTGCTCTTTAAGTATTTTTCTAAATAACTTGCCGTATTTAGACACTTGTCTGCCCTTAGGACTCCATCTGCCGTTCTCTGTTAGCTCAACCTCCTTACCTGTAGGTGTATAAGTCATGCTTAAGTCTCCTTTAATCGTGACATTCCTAGTACTGTCTTTATAGTAACCTAATGCACTAAGCTTAACAAGGGTTTTTGCTACTGTGTTTGTGTCGATAAACTTAACTAAAGAGTTAAACAAACTTGTAGAGAACAACTGCGTTTCTAAGTCAGAGTTATTTCTATAAGTCCTTTCTTGCTTTTTTAAAGCTCTGCTTCTAATTCTTGCATCCCACTCGACTTGTCTATTCACCCTTTCAGCCTGTTCTATGTTATCTAACACAGCTCTGTAGGCAACCTTATCACGGGAGTTAGCTCTAGTTATAATCATATCAGGATTGTTTACTAAAAATACAAGTTGCATTGATATGTCGGGGTATCTCAGATACGATCCCGAAGACCTAGTAGCTACCACTAAGTCTTTTGTTTTCCAAAATTTGGCTAAATACTCTGACCCTGTACGTTTATTAGATACTGCGTATAATTCTCCTGAATTCAGGTTATTGACTGATAGTGATTCCGTTCTTATAGGGGGATTAATATCCCAATTGGAACTATGTAAATTGTCAGTAATCTCTCCAAAACGGTGTGAATGAGGTGCTATGAAGAAATCTAGCATTGTATTGTACGTATATACTTCGGTGACGCTTCCACCTGTAGCTTGTCTGAGCTGCATCTTTGACAAATAATCTGCACCGACTCTGCGCACAGTTATCCCTTTACTACTGTTTCTGATACACAGTCTTGATATTCCGTCAGTGAATAAGTCCTCAGCAATATTAGAAACTGAGATGTCGTTAAGTGCTATAGGTTTGAAGCGTCCTTCAGGAGATGTGGTATCTGTATCTTCGTACCCTTTAGATATAGATACTCGTTTCAGAGATTCGTTGAGGAAATTAATTACTTCTTCCGCTTCTCTCTCACTTCTGACTTTCACGTGCGCCTCAGCCCTATTATGGTTCTGTCTGTAGCGCTCTTCTCCCCCATTTATTTGTCTTTCAAGAAATAAAGGTAAACTAAAGGCTCTAGTCTTTAAGATTTTGTATTCAGGAATAATTACACTAATCCTTAATATATCATCGTATACGTTATTTTCATACATTGCGCCTAGTACACCATCTCCCGTTATAACTAATGTGAATGCTGAGTAATGGTCGTCATCTTCATAAGCTAACATGTGTAGAGCTTTGCAAATGTAATCGACGTGCTCTGCTAGAGAGGGATGAATTGACGCGAAAGCTGTTACAAGTCTTGATACTTGATTACTCGCTGTGCTCTTGGATGGTGACTCTTGAAGTAAGCGGTGATTATCTTCATATAAAAAAAGATACTTCATAGCTGTCTTTAATAGTTCTCTAGGGGTATCTTCGTCCAATTTTAATAGTGGTACGTACTTTACTTTTGCTGCATGTTTTATATCGTTTAGATATACGCCTTGAAAGTACCTTGCATTACCTAACCTTTCAGCTCTAGATAAAAAACCCTTTATATTAGAGTTGGATTCTGATAATATAGGTGTCGCTAACTTATCGTAAGCATTTGGTATTCGTGATAAGACTTGTAGTCTACCGTGAAAAAGTTTCTTTTGCATTTGTTCTACTGTTTTAATTTGTTAATTCCTTGTTGATAGTGAACTATCCGTATATACCGAAGTGGTACACTTGTTCAGTACTGAATAAGCCATACGTAATTAATAGTATACAGGCTAATATGAATCCTGTTACAAAATAGGCTATGCGCATAGTCAGTTCTGTTGGTTCTCCGTCTTTGGTTACAAAACCCTGTAAAATAGTTTCCATAATTGGTATTGTTTTTAGTATGTTAATTGTAAAACATAAGTTATTAGGTACAAAAGGAGAAATGCTAATGCAAATCTCCCTAATCCTACTAAATTCTCCTTTGTTATGATGTCTTTGATAAACCTCTTCATACCTTTGGTACATATTGAGTTATACCTCTCTCATCTTCGTAGATGTCTAAAGGTACGTGACCTATAACTTCCACCATAACAATTTCGGGTGCGTCCGCAGGTATAGTTACTATAGCGGTGTTTTCTGAATCTCTAAATGGATTCTTGCACACATTGTTAATAAAGTGATTACCACCATGGTCTACTCGGTTCTTGTTTCCGTTTGTGTCCGTCCAAACATAATTAAACTGTTTCATTTTATTTTGATTTTTGGGTTAAACTTGTACCCGTAGTGTGATTCGAACACACGTCTAAACATCTATTCGATGAATTGTCCTAACCTCTAGACGATACGGGCATATTTCCTTTAAATTCTTATATTATTACTGACTAAGTTCAATATGCTCTTCATATCATATTTATCAGTTGTTATACCTCTTTTACTAAAACTATTTTTGATAAAATCAAATAACTCATCTTCATCTTGATTTGAAAATGGGTCAACATCTAGATTTCTAAGATAATCAATTACTATTTTTTCTTTTATCTTATATAATTCAGAAACTTCATTTTCATCGAAAATTAAATTTACTATTGTCATAATTAAATTCTTATATTATTACCAATCAGTACCCTCCATTGAAGCATGGAATTTCTCCATCTTCTCTATAAGCTCTTCTCGAGTTAAGATTATAAAATTTGAACCTATCTCCTGTTGTATGCAAGAAATGAATTCTCTCTTTAGAGCCTCCTTGTTTCCACAATAGTAGTCATCCAAAGTCTTGTCCTTCAACCACCTCTTAACCATGCTTGCGTTTAACTTCATTAATTCCGAAAATTCCATGTATAGTGTATTATTTTATCTTAAAAACCTGTTTATTTTTAAAGCTATTTTATATCTTAAAGTGCTGTTTTTTTTTGATTGCCTGATAGTGAACGCTATCTTATAGACCTGATAGCCTACAGCCATAGCTACAAAACCCACTACTTTAGCTACTAAAAAAGTTTGTAGGTCAAAACCATTAGTTTGTTCTGCTAGCACTAGGCATAGCCCCGCCATTATAAGCAAGGCTGATATGCCAAAAGTTAGTATATCTCTCATATCCTAACATCATTAAGCATCTGCATATCTCTTTGCATAGCTTTTAGTTTCACAATATCCCACGCTTTTTTGTAAGTTGTGCCATGTATTTGCACTAACTTTTGCGCCATTTTCTCTTCTATAGACTGCACTCGCATACGTCTACGCTTTGGTTTGTTTGCCATTTGTATTTAATTTATTTGATTTTATGGTCTCTCTATATAACCCATATATATATCTTCGCAGTATGTACTACATACTTCGTTCTCAAAGAAGTAGTCTCCACCTTCACGAGTTACTGTACACCCACACTCACAACAGTTTACTTCCTTTGTTCTCTTTGATGATATTGTTTTCATCCCTATTTAATTTTAGTACCCATAGACAGATTCGAACTGACATTTCTACACCGCGACAATTTAAGTGTAGTGTCCTAGACATTAGACGATATGGGCATTGTTTGTACTATTTTACTAAGCCACTTTATTCGATTGCACCTGCTTCTTTTGCGTCATATAGTTCAGCTATAGCAAGTTCTATTTTGCCTGCTGCCCCCATTAAACCCATGCCTACAAAACCACTGTGTAGCTTGTTTAATTCTTCTAAGTAAATTTCGAAATCTGTCATTTGTATATGTATTTTTATTTGATTACTTAATATAAAAAAGCCCTACACTATTATATGTAGGGCTTTTGTGAAGGTGTATTGAGCAAAAAGGACTTATGCAGTTACTAATTTTAGTAGTTCTGCTTTCTTCATTTTAGAGTATTTTGTTTTACCTTGTTTCTTAGCTACCTCTTTAAGCTGCGCTACATTCATCTTCTCTATTGGAGTAAGTTCTTGAACTGCATCATTATCAGCATTTTTTAGTGCTTTGTGTACAGCTTGCAATACGAAGAACGGGCTGTAGTTTCCTGCTTTAGATACCCTAACATTATCCTTGAATGTAGCGTAAACCTCGTTGTTTTCTCTAATCTCACTTAAGATTTGGATATATTGAGTGCTAAGTTCTATTTCTTCTCTAAACAGCCATAGGACTTTTACTGCGCCACCTAGGGACTTGCACTCTCGCTTTAACGCTTTGTTAGTGTTTAAAACATTCATTTTGTACGCAGATACTTTCTTTGTGTTTGCCATAATTTAAAAATTTAATTGTTATTTATTGTTTTAATTAATAGTTGCCCATAGCAATATTTTCTACATACTATGGGCTATTGTTTTTACCACTTTTGTGGGTTTCACGCACTGATGTTCTGCGCTTATGTAATATAATGTATACGGATTTATTCCGTTGGTGTAACTTAATAAAATGTTGGGTTTTTTTTGAGCCTTTTATGTACATGTTGGCACCACAACTATTTTATTGTGCCTATGATACTCTTTACCTAGAGATAAAACCCGTCTTAAAAATTTTGGCGTATCGTTGACTAATGTACATGCAAGTTAGTTTTTTAACCTTTCTTGCTAACTACTCGACCTGTCACGCTAGGGTATTTTACACCCATTTTTACGCAGTAGTAACGTTTTTACACCTTTACGATGTTCCATATGTGTTCACGCTTCTCACGCCCAACGGATGGATTTTTAGTCATTTCAATACGGAATCTACTCACTTTGCGCTATAGTAGTAGTTTAACGTGTCTAAACTCGACATACGATTTACCCAATGCGCTGCACTCCTAATGCTTGACCATACCTATGCTCACAGGGCATTTCACCCTTATTATATACCTACGCCATTGCGCTTGGTATACCTGCTGATTCGCAGTACATGTATAGAACTGCCGTCCTATCATGGTGCCATTGTGGCTCCAAAACTACTCCGTTACCTAGTAACAAAGCTTTTAAAACTTGTTGACGTCGTTATTTCGTTTCAACAGTACAAACATAGCACAGGTTTTTGACATACCAAAACCCTGATAATCAGGCAGTTAGAAATTAAAACCCTGATAATCAGGCAGTTAGCTAAGTAGCTGAGTATCAGCACTTTAAGCAAAATGCCTTCTCGGTTAAAGCGCTGATAATCAAGTAGTTAGCCTATCGGCAAAGGTAGTTTTTACCAAAACAAAAACCTAAAATAAAAAAAAGTGAAAATAATTTATAAGTAGCTGATAATCAAGTAGTTACAAGCAAAAAAAGTTTCGAATAACCTTAAAACCTAAAGTGCTGATTATCAAGAGGTTAGCAAAGTGCGTTTGTAAGTAGCTGATAATCAAGTAGTTATAAAAGTAAAAAAGGTGCTTTGTAAGTAGCTGAGTATCAAGCAGTTAGCATAAGTATCTGATAATGAGGCACTTAAGCTAAGTATCTGATAATGAGGACGTTAGCATAACATAGCACTAAAAGCTAAAGTGCTGATTATCAGGTAGTTAGCTTTTGGCTAGGTAGAGCTGAAGCTAAAGCACTGAGTATCAGGAGTTTAGGTATAAAGGTGTTTGTAAGTAGCTGATAATCAAGTAGTTAGAGCGTTACAAAACAGCTTGAATTAGACGTAAGTGTCTGAGAATCAGGCAGTTAAGCGTAAGTAGTTGGTAATCAGGCAGTTACGATAGGGTGGTGATTTAGTAGTTGTAACTAGCTGATAATC